>Ga0247841_10001904_pt1 | contig 43796 bp, 49 predicted proteins | sample LaCruzMarch2015__2_FD_192410 | JGI IMG/M metagenome (GOLD analysis project Ga0247841, IMG submission 192410) | Freshwater microbial communities from meromictic Lake La Cruz, Castile-La Mancha, Spain - LaCruzMarch2015_18m | ecosystem: Environmental > Aquatic > Freshwater > Lake | place: Spain...
CAAAGAGAAGGATAACGCTCAAAACTCCAATTGGCTGTGCGACAAAACGTAACACGCCGCTTGGCATTGCTGATTTAATAAAGAACCAAGCATTAGCGCCAACAGAAGTTTTAGAATTTTCAGCTTGCGCGCTGATTTGAGATAGCAAAAGTTCGCGTGAAGAATTTACCCATTCTGCGCGCGGTTTAATCTCTTTCAAAGTCTTAAGTTGTTCGACAATGTTGTCCATTGTTTTAACCCTCGCTTATTTCTTTTAGAGCTTGAATGCCTCGGTGCAAGAGCACACGTACATTCGCTTTTGACTTCCCAGTAATACTGGCTATTTCACTGATGCTATATTCTTCAATGTAACGAAGGAGAATAACATCTCGATAAACTTCTTTTAATTGGCTCAGCAATTTTTCAATATTGTTGCGATCGATTACCACATCAACCTTGGCAGCCAGATTTTCCTTATCCTGAATTTGGATCATGTTATCTTCATCGTCAGTGCTGATATTAATTCTTTTATTACGGTAATAATCAATGACTGAATTTCTGGCTACTCGGTAAATTAAAGCATTAAAATTTTCTATTTTTCTGGTCGTGGTATTTATGTACTCCCAAGCCTTCAAAAACACTTCAGAGGTGATATCCTCCGCATCTTCACGTACACTCACCTTAAAGTAGACAAAGCGGTAAATTCGATCAATGTAGCAATCATAAAGTTTTCCGTATGCCTCTGCATCTTTGTTTTGTCGTACCTTGTAGATGAGGAATTTTTCTTGTAAAGAATTGGCGCTCATTTATTAAGACGTTAAAAAGTTAATTTTGTTACAAAATTTGTTCAGGCTGATGTAGCACACTATACAGGATAACTATCAAAAAGTAAATGGGGAAAACCTCTAAAATTGAACTTTATTTTGATCCTCCCCTTGACGAAATACAGGTTGGGGAGTATGCTGAAAATGTATAAATTGTATACACTAGTGTAGACAAATAAGCCAATTTATGGAACAAGAGCAGCATCCAATTAGAGTCTCAGTGTCAGAGGCAGCGCGCCTTTTTGGCGTTGATCCTCACACCGTTCGTAGAGCACTTAGCCGCGAAGAACTAAGATATATTGTGGTTCAAGGACGTTACAAAATAAACTTCGAAAGCCTCCTTTCCTGGTCACAAAACAGGACATCAGTCAAGAACAAATTCAACCAGAAGGGGCTAGGACAATACGTGGAACAATGGAAGATCAAGAACAAAAAGTATAGCCCAGACCCTAAAATTATCACACCGATAAAATAAAAAATGTCCCGCTGTAATCACGGTACATTTTTTTTGTTTATCTAATATGAATTGCTTTACCAGAAAAACTATTTACAACATTAAAATTCAATAATTCTTGGTATACCTGTTCGACGGAATTAACAATATCAACCCAGCTATAATTTTCAAGAACATATTTTTTTGCATCGATACCAACTTCTTTAACTAATACAGGTGAGTTAATTAAGTGCTCTAATTTCTTTTTTAAATCATTAACATTTTTGTTTTTAAAACTAAATCCATGTCCACCAGCAATAGCCTCCATATTCTCACGAATATTTGAAGCCAAGACTGGCAAGCCAAAACTCATGGCTTCTAAAACAACAATTGGCAAACCTTCACTTTCGGAAGGATGCACAAAGAGGTAAGCATTAGAATATAATTCTTTCCACTCGTTACTACCACCTTCAACATTACCAGTAAAAATTATATTAGGATTATATTGTGCTTGTTTTTTTAAAAATTTAACATAATCATCCGTGAACGCAGAACCACCGGCAATAACTAATTTCTTATCGGTACGAAGTTGATTATAGGCTTCAATAAGATAATGAGCACCTTTATGTTTAACTAATCGAGACAAGAAGAGAATATAACTTCCCTTAGTTAAACCATATTTCTTTTTAATAATTTCAGCGGAAGCATCTTTTACAACATCAACACCATTTGGAATATAAATAGTATCAGCGCTATAAGTATCGGCGCAGTAATTTTGTAATGTTTTTGAAACTGTAATTGTATCGTCTGCAAAATGAACGGCAGCCCATTCACCTAAATAAAGCGCTAGGCGAGCGAGCAAACCCCATTTTTGATGGTAACGATCAATACAATGGAAGGTAATAACAACCTTGCAGCTTGGCTTGAATAATTTAGGAATCCAGGCCATTAAGGCAGGACCCACTCCATGATAATGTACAACATCATAATTACGACGTAATACATCAAGGCTGGCTTTAAAAGAATGACTAATTGCATCTAAATGTTTTGTCTTAAAAGAACCCAAAGAAATTAAATGCACGCCTTTATAAATCTTTAATTTTTTAGGTGTGTACCATGGACGGGTATAGGCATATACATCATGTCCACGCTGAGCCAAACCAACAGCAAGACTTTCGACGTGTTTTTCAACACCGCCGAACTTCATAGGAATACCTTTTTGGCCAATGAAAGCAATTTTCATACTATTTTATTATAGCACAATACAATATAAAAGTCAAACAGCAACACCTAATTATCCCCAATCTATGAATAAATTTAGCCAAAATAGTTTATATTTGTGTCTATAAATGCTATAATAAGGCTATAAATCGTCTTAATAAAACAATAAGATATGGATCAAAGTATTGTTCTAAATTTCCAAAAAAAAGAGCTTACTGGTTATAAACTCTATTTAAGACTTTCACGCCAGGCAAAAACCGCTGAACGTCGAGAAGCTTTAGAAAAGATAGCCACCGATGAAAAAAAACATCACGATTTTTGGGCCAGCCTATCAAAATCAAAAGTCACCGCAAATCGTTGTGAAACCTTTTGGGTACTTCTTCTTTCCCACACCCTAGGCTTATCTTTCGCTATAAAATCCATGGAAAATGAAGAACGAAGATCACAACATATTTACAAAGAATATGCTAAAGAAAACCCAGAAATTGAAAAAATAATTAAAGAAGAACGAGAACATGAAGAAAAATTAGTCCATCTTTTAAAAGAAACAAAAATACATTTTATTGGTGCTATCGTTTTAAGTCTCAATGACTCACTTGTTGAGTTGACTGGGGCCTTAGCTGGTTTCACTCTGGCCTTTCAGGAAACAAATTTAATTGCCTTGGCTGGATTAGTGACTGGATTTTCCGCCACCTTTTCTCTTTCAGCTTCAGAATATCTTTCACAAAAAGCAGAGCAAAAATCAAGAACTGCCTTAAGGTCTGGAATTTATACAGGCATAACCTATATAATAACTGCTATTATATTAACACTTCCGTTTTTTATATTCACAAATCCATATGTTGCGCTTGGCGCTACAATTCTTTTAGCTATTCTAATAATCTTTTTGTTCAACTATTATATTTCAGTTGTCAGGGAAGTGCCCTTTAAAAGAAAGTTTTGGGAAATGGTAATATTAAGTTTATGCGTTGCCCTAATTTCATTTATCATTGGATATATTATTCGAGAACTTCTTGGTGTCTCTATTTAAAACCAGAACGAAAAAAGACCGATAAGACGGTCTTTTTTCGTATAAACAATTTATTTAAAAGCTTTTTGACAATTAGCACATTGCCCGTAGAAAATTAAATTATGCTTTTGTACTATTACTTTATGACGCCGCGAGACTTGATTGTTTAAATCGGTTAAATCATCAACAACAACATTTTCAACCTTATCGCAGCTAGAACAAACAAAATGTGAATGATTCATTGGTCCCGCATGATAACGAACATGTTCTTTAGAATAAATTACGGCTGAAATCAAACCTTGCTTCTCGAGTATATCTAAGTTCCGATAAACTGTACCAAAACTGATATGTGGTAATTCTTTCCGCATGTTTTGAAAAATCTGTTCAGCCGTTGGGTGGGTGAGTGTGTGCTCTAAATATTCAAAGATTAGTTGGCGCTGATTAGTATTACGAATTGGAACAAGTTTTTCTGATGACATTTTGGATAAACGCAATTAAGAATAATTCCTATTTAAAGTATATTCTTGATAGGAGAGTAATGCAAAAGTTATCCACAGGGGGAGTGATTATAAGCAAACAAGCAATCAATTAAGCAAATAAACGACTTATACATTTATAGCAACTTAAACATTCAACTCCCCTGCCCTTAAACAAAAAATGGGAATCAATCCCATTTAGTATTTATTAAATAAACTTTTTTGCCTCGAGTAAAATTGTCGACTCTCTATCCCCTACAAAATGCCCCATATAATTATCGGGCTGGTCGTCATTACTTAGAACCAATCCCCTAATTAGATCCAAGGCCTGATCAATATTCATCCACAAACGCTCAAAACCATCAGCCTTTTCATCCTCTGTGAAATTTGGCTCCTTGATATCACCAATGACTCGAGCTAAATAATTATACGATTTTTGTATTTGATTAAAATGCGTTCGATATTCAACAACTTCTCCGAGCTCACGAATAATTTCTATTTGACAGCCAGCCTCTTCCAAAACTTCCCTCACCAAAGCTTCTTCATGATTTTCGCCTAACTCGACTCCCCCGCCCGGAATTTTATAAAAATTATTTTTTCGAACGTAGAGAATTGCAATTTCATTTTTGTCATTCACAACAACCGCTCGAACAGCTTCACGCAAAACTAATTCACTGTCTTTCTTCATAAAGCCAAAATCTTCGTCCTTGATTGTTTTTAGCGTCTGCATATTTATTTACTGTGACATTTAATAAACCTTTCGATTGAACGGTCATGTTCTTTCTCAACTTCCGATGGAAAAAAGCAAGCTGGTATTTCACCTTTATCGCGATGGTTTCGCACACAAGCACAACATAAACCACGACGTACACATTCATAATTAGTACAACGGCATGATTTTAAATTTTCTGTTTTGTCACATGGCATAATTAAAAATTAAATATTTGAATATTTTTTATAGCTTCGTCAATTAACGGTTGAAAATTGGTCTTTGACTCTGCTCGTTCAATATCTCTAATTCGAGAACTTGTTTCAGGGTGAATAGCTACTAGCAAATTGCAACAATCCCCATATGGACGGACTGAAATATCATAAGTACCAATTTTTTGAGCCAGATTAATTATTTCGATTTTATTTGTGCCAGAAAGGGGCGCTAACTTTAGCATTGAAGTCGCCGACGCAATAACGCTCATATTCTCGAGTGTTTGCGAAGCAACTTGCCCCAAACTGTCGCCTGTGACCAAAGCCAAAGCTTTATTTTGTTTCGCAACCTGCTCAGCAATTTTATACATTAGACGACGATAAACAATCATGCGAACCTTAGAATCAATACTTTTGATAACTTCTTTTTGTAAATCAGCAAAAGGAACCATAAATAATTTTGATTCGCCCTGGACAACCGAAAGTCTTTTAACTAAATCTTTTATTTTATCTTCTACCCCACCTTTATTGATTGTTTGATTTTGAAAATGGATAAAATTAACATGTGCTCCGCGCTTCATCATCAAATATGCAGCGACCGGACTATCAAAACCACCGGACAATAAACATAAAACTTCACCCGTAGTACCAACTGGTAAACCACCAATTCCCTGTTCTTGCTGACCCAATATGGCCGTGCTCTCTTTATCAACTTCAACGCGCACTTCAATATCTGCAGTTTTTAAATTAACTTTGAGATGCGGAAAAGCATCGAGCACAACTGATCCTAATTCTCGACTAAGCTCCAATGAATCCATTTCAAAACTTTTATCCGCGCGTCGCGACGTAAACCTAAACGATTGCGGCTTATAATATTCAATTATTTTTTTTGAATTTATTTTAATATCTTTCAAATTTGATGCACAGATTATGGCTGGCGCAAAAAAAGCAATTCCTGGTATAATATTAAGTAGATTACTAAGCTGCTCCCAAGATTTATCTTTTGGCCAAAATACAATTAATTTCTTGGCTCCGATTTTAACATCAGACTGAAGCTTCTGACTGATATTTTCTACTAATCTACGCACAAAAAACTTTTGGTTCTTGCCTTTAAGACCAATTTCATCAAAATGCACAATAATGGCATTAAAAATAGTATTCATATTTAGCTCTATTATAGCGAGAAATAAATAAATATCAAAATTTGCACTAAATTTAGCTAAAACATTGACAAAAATATAAAAGTATGCTATAATTAATTGGTATTAAATAATTTATTATAAAAAATTAAATTAACTTAAACACTATGGCATTTGGTAATTGGGATAAATGGTTCGGCGGTTCTTCCGCAAAAAAGTCAGAAGCCCCAGAAGCAGCTCCAGAAGCTGAAGTTCTTGAAACTCGACGTACTGAACCTACAAAACCTGAACTAAAAGTTGTAAAAAAAGAGGAAGCAGAAACAAAGGCTGAAGTTAAACCAATTTCTGCCGCTTTAAAGTGGGCAGAATTAGCAACTGCAGCTGAAAAAAAAGCCAGCTCTTTATTTGATCGTTCTAATAAATACTTCAGAGAACAAAAAGAATCTAAAGGAAGTGGCGCTTGGGCAGACAGTGCACAAAAAAAAGCTTGGGAAGCTGGTTGCAGCCAGATTCCAAGATGTGAATTGTTAGTGGCACATTCAAGAGCTTATGATTCAGCTGTCGCTGCCTTAGACGAAGTTTTATCTGTGCCACCTCCAATGCCACTACCAGCAGGTACTGAAAAGGTACTTGCAAGCTCCGGCGAATCATTTGCAAAACGCGAGGCTAACCTTAAAGCCAACGCAACCTACGAAAAAGCCCTTAAAGAATATCAGACAGGTATTGCTAAAGCTCAAGAGTTAGTTGCCTTTGAAAAAGCTTGTGTAGACAGTCTTGAACAAGCCTACAATGAAACAAATCTTGATATTGCTGCTCTTGAAGCTCAAATGGACAACCGTATGGGTGGCAAAGAACAGAATCTTTATGACATTGCTACTAAAGCCTACGATCGTTTAGTCCAAGCAGAAGACAAAATCAAAGAACTTAAAGGTGGTTTCTTAAAAAAGCTTGGCGGTTTCTTCATGCGTGGCGCTAACGTTTCTGTAAACGCAGCTGAAAAAGAATTAGCTGAAGCAGAAGCCGCTGTCAAAGTAATAGAAGATCGAATGGATGAATCTGGATTAAGAGGCGCAGTAGCCGTAAATCCTGTATCGTTCGCTCGTCGATCAGCCGATGCTATAAGAGCTACTTCACAAAGACTGTAAATGTAAAAATACATATAAAAAACACCTCGCATTTTGCGGGGTGTTTTTTAGCTCTTTTATCTTTTTATCACTAAAATTAGATAATGTCATTGATGCAAACCGATCCGTTGTGATATACTTATAAGGTATTAAATAATTATAATTAACTTAAACACTATGGGATGGTTTAAAAACAAAGATGCTGCACCACAGGAAACAACTCCCGAAGCAGCTCCAAAAGAAGTATTAGAAACTAGACGTACGGAGCCTGCAACCCCAGAACTGAGTGTTATCAAAGGCGAAAAAGAAGTTACTGAAACTGAAGCAGGGTTAACAATGAATGATTCGAAATTCTGGTTAGTACAATCTGAAAAAGCAACTCAAGACGCTATTAAAAGATTTGAATCAGCCAACAAGTACTTCCGCACGTTGAAGGCTGAAGGCAAGGTTAATTCTGCAAAATGGAATAAAGAAAGTGTTCGTTACAAAACTTGGATGGAAGCAACAGCTCAAGTATCAATTGCGGAACGTCTTAAAACAGAATGTTCTAAATTAAATGAGCTTACTGCTGAATCAAACGTTCCAATAGACGTACCTGGGACAGCAACCGCTGAACTTTTAAAAGCGATTAATAAAAAATATGACATCAAGGGTAGCATTATAATTCAAAAAAATATTATTGAGATTTTACAAATAAGCTTTGCAGAACATCAACTTAACATGGAAGAATATGATGCTCAAATAATAAAAGAAGATGCCGATGCGGAAAAGACTGCAAAACAAAAAGCCGAAAGAGAAGCCGGGTTGGCAGAAGCTATTGCCGCCAGAGATGAATTGGATGCAGCAGAACAAGCTTACAACGAAAAAAAGAAAGGCTTTCTTGGTGGCTTTTTAATGAGGATTGGTTTAGGCAACAAAGGACAAAAAGATTCAGCGGCTAAACTAAAAACTGCCAAAATGACATCTGCTCAAATGTATGAAAAACACTACGAAGGTAGCTATACAGGACCTGCCGGTTCAGGCAGAGCCACATACAGAGATCGCCGAGATCAAATGACAGCTGAAATGGAACGTGCAGTTAGATTATTCCAATAAATCAAAATAAAAAATATCCCTACGAAATGCAGGGATATTTTTTTATCGGAAGAGATTATTTGTCTTCGCGAGGACGTGCTTCGTTAACTACGATTGCTCTACCGTCTAATTCTTTTCCATTAAGTTGAGCAACAGCAGCTGCAGCTTCATCGTCATTTGACATTTCAACGAAGCCAAAGCCTTTTGAACGACCAGTCATTCTATCTTTGATGATAGTAGCTGTTTCAACTGTTCCAACTTGCTCGAAAAAAGCGCGCAAGCTTTCATCAGTTGTATTGAAGGAAATACTTCCTACAAATAGTTTCTTTGCCATAGTACATTTCTTAGTCTTTTTAATAAAATGTTGAAGGTCGACACTTTACCTCAAATAACTTTCCGCACAAAAGACGAAATGATCTTTGGACTTGGAAACTCTTTGAGCACCTTACAAACATATACATTATAGCAAAGTTCACGTGAAATGTCAATATAAGGTGTAAATTTAGGTGAAACTTCGACTTTGCATAAAGCCTTAAATTGCTCTAAAATTATTGTTTTTGTTCTGGTTTTACAGGTGGAACTGGAGCTAATTCAACAGACTGGATTTGGATACTTTCAGCATTCACACTTCCATCGGTATTCGTTTTACCAACGACCATGACACTATCCCCTACTTTCAGATCATCAATAACGCCAGCTGTCGATTTTAATATCTTAGTTGAAGTTGAAAACAAAACATTTTTTGATCCTCCATCTCGCATCTTTATCGTCACGCTCTGTGCATCTTTAGCTAGAACTTCACCGTTCAAGAGACCAGCTCCGAGATTACGCATACCTGCTTTTTGACCACCAGGAGCAGCGCCCTGCCAATTCCCCGCTTTAGAAAAATCATTTGGCATCTTATTGTTCCCCTTTTGTAAAAATTTTGAACCATAGAATCCTGCTGCAAATGAAATTCCAACAATAATAATTACAGCGACAACATGCTTAATAATAGTTTGTTTGTTCATAAATGTTTTTATTATTTAATTTATTCGTGACGCAAAGCTTCAATAGGATTTAATTTGGAAGCACGTAAAGCTGGGTAATAACCAAATACAATTCCAATTACAGCCGAAACTCCAAAGGCTAACAAAATAGACATGGCACTGATAGAAGTACTGATCCCACCAAACTTTTGCACCATTAAAGCTGCTAACCAGCCGATGAACACTCCAAAAATACCTCCCAGTAACGTTAGCATAGAAGCTTCGATTAAGAATTGTAGATTTATTTCTGCTCGAGTTGCTCCAATGGCTTTTCTTAACCCAATTTCTCTAGTACGTTCTGTAACACTGGTTAACATCATATTCATAATACCGATACCACCAACTAATAGTGAAATAGCAGCAACTGAACCTAGCAACAGGGTAAATGTTTGAGTTGCGGAAGAAGCCGCATTCACAATATCCGCTTGATTTAGAACTTGGAAATCTGCTGCTTGTGGCTCTGAAATATTATGACTTTTTAATAAAATTGACGTAATTTCAGATTGCAATCCAGCCATGTCATTTTCATCATTCGCTTTAATATTAATCGTGCTTAAACGATCTGAACCAGCTAAATATTGTTGTGCTGTAGAGAGTGGAATAAAAATCATATCATCTTGACTACCAAAACCTGAACCGCCTTTAGTCTGAGTAACACCTACAATCTGAAAGCTGATACTTTTGATACGAATCGTTTGTCCGACAACCTCAACACCTTCTCCAAATAAATCCGTTGCCACCGTCGGTCCAAGAACAGCTACTTTGGCTCGACTTGAATTGTTTTGATCCGAGATAAAAACACCAGAAGAGACTTGAACATTTTTTACTCCCGGATAATCGGATGTCACTCCAACAATAGAAGTATTTGTATTAGTCCCTTTGGCTGTAACTTGATATCGGCCAGATAATTCAGGCGCAATCGCCGCATATTGCTGACTCTCATCTTTAATTGCTTCAACATCCTTCATAACTAAGGTTGTGGCACTTCCTCTGCCCTGACTAACCTGAGTCCCCGCCCCACGCGGCGCGCCTGGCATAACCATGATTAAATTCGATCCGAGCGCTTGTATATTAGATTGGATACTCGCTTGCGAACCTTGCCCGATGGCAATCATCGCTATAACAGAACCAATACCAATAACAATACCTAAGACAGTCAAAAATGAACGCACTTTATTGGCGATTAACGCTAAATATGTTTCTTCGATTAAATCTTTTTTTAGCATATTGATCTATTTTGAACTGTCGGAAATAATAATTCCATCTTTAATGGAAATGATCCGATCAGCCGCCTGAGCAACATCATGGTCATGGGTAATTAAAACAATGGTTCTATTTTTTTCTCGATTTAATTTTTTAAATATATCTAGTACCAGTGCGCCTGTTTTCGTGTCCAAGTTGCCTGTTGGCTCATCGGCAAGAATCAATACTGGATCATTAATTAAAGCTCGAGCAATAGCCACACGTTGCATTTGTCCACCAGAAAGTTGGTTTGAAAGATGCATGAATAGATCAGTTTCAAGACCAACATTAGTTAAAACCATGCGCGCCTTTTCTTCTCGCTCCGCACGAGGCACATTGGCATAAACCAGCGGCAACATGACATTGCGTAATACTGTTGACCGCGACAATAAATTAAATGATTGAAAAACAAAGCCAATGCGGCTCTTTCTAATTTTAGCCAACTCATCATCATCAAGTTTAGAAACATCTTCCCCATCAATAATATATTTTCCGGAAGTTGGGGTATCAAGTGCTCCTAAAATATGCATCAACGTTGATTTGCCAGACCCAGAAGGACCGATAATAGCTACGAACTCACCATCTTTTATTTTGAATGATAAACCCTTCAGGACTTCAACTTCCTGATCCCCTGTTTTATATACTTTAGTTATATTTTGACATTCAATCATATGTTATGGTCTTCCCATACCAGAACCCATTCCGCCACCAGTTGCCTGCAAAATACTTTTTGTTTGCGTTGTTGTTGTACTTGTTGAGTTGATTGTTTTAATTAAAACTTGATCGCCCTCAATTAAGCCAGAAACTATTTCTGTCGATGAATCATTTGACAAGCCGACTTCAACATTTTTTTGAATCAATCCATCAGACATCGCAACACCAGTTGATGCAAAAGCATTCTCCTCTGTTATTTTTTTAACAGATATTTCGACATAATTGCTATTACCAGAAGATTTGATGGCTGCGTTTGGTACAAGCAAAACATCTTGTTTTAAATCGGTCGTAATGATTACAGAAACACTCATGCCGGGTTTAATACGTTCGTCCTGAACATCAAATAATATTTTTACTTCGTATAAAACAACACCCTGAGAAGTCGTCCCCAAAGAATCAAGCTCCGCAACTTGTCCGGTAATATTCAAATCTGGTAAAGCATCAAATGTAATATTTGATTTTTGTCCCACTGCGATTTGAGCCACATCAACTTCATTTAAAGAAATGACTGCTGTTTGTTGTTTAGTCATAAGCGTAACTGCTGCAGTTCCAGAAGAGGCCATATCCCCTTTCACTAAATCACAAACTGCAACTACACCATCAAAAGGGGCTCTAACAGTATAATCTGCATAAGTTTCTTGCGCATCATATAAAGAATTCCGTCGTTGTCCCAAAGAGATTTCCTGAGACAAAAGGTCACTTTCCGTCGCCCCTGCTTTTAAATCATCAAATGCAATTTGCTTTTCTTTAAGTGACGCTTCGGCCGCAGCTAAATCTAGCGGATTATTTTTTATTAATGTTTCAATATCTCTTTGCTTTTGTGCTAGTGAAGAAATATTTGTATCTAGGGTGCTTTTAACTGATAGTAAGCTGGATAAATCGCTATTAATGGTACTTAAGTAACCACTTAAATCGGTTTGATATGATGTCACTTTTGAAAAAATTTGTTGATCTTCCTGAGTTCGTAAATCAACCCAAGAATCGATTAAATTACTTTCGCTCTTAGCAGTTTCGAATAATTTTCGAGTTAATTCAATTGTTCTATCTAAAAACGTCTTTAATGTCGCTTGATCAGAATAACGAGTAATACTTCTATAATCATTAAATGCTACGTCAAAATACGGCCTTGTTTTATCATAATTATTTTCTGCAATAGTTTGTGAACTAACAATGCCGCCCTTATCTGTGTCCTTGGCAATAGTATTAACAAGAGCATCTGTATTCAAAGTCCCAGCGTCAATTGAACCCTCGGAGCTTGCAATACCTTTGCTATACAAAACTTCATTCAAACCGGAAATAACATCTGGAAAATCTAAAAAAGCATCTGTAATAGAATTAAACATGTCTTCATACGACTTCACCACACTATCTTTAAGTTTCTGCTCAGCTTCAAGTGCATCTTGATAACCATTTTGTTGTGAAAGCTTTAATTTTTCGAGTGTTGTTTTGGCCGCTGTTAATGAATTTTCAGCTTGAGTTAATTCTGCTTCTGTCGCACCGTTTTTAACTTCATCATAAGCCAATTGGGCACTCTTCAGACTGAGCTGAGCGTCCCGCACAGACCTCCAAGCGTCCCCTGAGTCTAACTGGACTAAAATAGCACCAGCTTTAACTTCCTGCCCTTTTTTAACTAATACCTTTTTAACTTCTCCAGAAGCTCGTGGTTTTATTTCTACTTGGCTTGTTGCGACCACTTGTCCTGAGCCTGAAATAGTTTTAATGATAGTTCCTTTCTCGACTGTTGCAAATTGATATTTTGTTTCGGCTGAAGCTGTTGTCAAATTTCCGTAAAGATAATAAATCGAAAGAATAACAACCAAAAAAATTACAAGCGAAATTAATTTGTGGCTTTTAATTAGTATTTTTGCTTTTTCCATCATATTTATTAAACCTTTTATAATAATTATCTCGTTGGTAATGGAGGCGCCTGTTGTCCATCAAAGCCCGGCATAACACGAACTAACTTAGCTTCTATCTGACCAGCAGTATTTGGCTCGCCGACAACTACGACATTATCACTAACCTTTAAATCACTTAAAGAAACAGTTTCAGGCCCACGTTTGATTATTGTTTTTTCACCAACAACAATAACTTTTTCAATATCCTTGTTTCCCTTCACAACGACATTATTTCCCTCAATTTTAATTATTTGACCAAAAACGCCATTGGCGTTAATTATTTCCTGGTCTTTCATCATTTCCTGCATAAACCCGCCACGTGGTCCGGCAAAATTTTTATGATAATTATCACTCCAGTCATTGGCAAAACCACGCTCGTGTTTACCAACATTTAAACCGATTGATAAGCCCAATAGGAATATCAATAGAACACCTAATGATGCAACCACAACTTGAAAAACTTTGTTTTTTATTAATTCATTCATACTATTAAATATTATGTGTTAAAGTAACTTTTTTTAAACTTTGTAAACTCCATTTTAATGTTAACAAAAACATAATCAAAACTCCCGTTGTAACCGCAATTTTAAATGCTGGTAATGTTTGCGCTAAGACATAAAAGAAACTGCTACTCGATTGCAAAACAACTGACGCATCTGAAAAAAGCAAAGACAGATATTGAACAAAACCACTTTCCATAAAGGCCACTCGAGTTGATGCTGTTGCTAAAAACAATAAGAAACCTGAGACAACAGCTGCACCAACAAATAAAGATGATTTAATAAAAATCATCCTACGTTGTCTGCGATTAATTTCGCTCGTAATTTTATCAGCCAATCCAGCAGGGATCTCGATATCACTCAGCTGAGAAAATAATTGTTTAAAATTGTCTGGCATATTAATATATACGTAAGTAAATTAAAAACAGATTCATTTTTAATCATTCTTCTGTAGACGCAAGAGCTTAATTCCCCTCAATTTGCGTGTTTTAACAGTGTTTAGCGGCATCTTCAACATCACCGCCACCTCAGACAAAGAAAAGCCTTCCCGGTAATGCAAAATTAGAATTTCTCGGTACTTCAAGGGCAATTCCTTGAGCGTTTTTTCAAGAGCTTCAACTGCTTCTTGTTTTTCATAAATTTCAGAAGGAAGTGGCTCATCATCAACAACAGAATTTTCAAATTCATCTTGTTCTAAATCATCGTCATGTATCAAGTCAGAAAAGACTATTTCTTTTTTCTTACGTAAAAAATCAATCGCGGTGTTGCGTGCAATAGTTAAAAGCCAAGTATTAAAATTTTTATTGATATCAAAATGCTTTATTTTTTTCCAAACTTTCACAAAAGTATCTTGTGCTAATTCTTGAGCATCTTCTTCATTGTAAACATAACGGAATAAATAACGATAGACATAAGGCAACTTTTCAGCAATCAAAATTTCAAAGGCTTCGTTATCGCCTTTTAAATAATCGGAAATGAGTTGTGCTGGCGTCTTATGGCTCATAATGCAATCAATAATACCTCGATGGAATCACAATGTAAACCATTAACTCATTAATATCTTTCCAGAAATTCTACATAGAAATTCCGAACTTTTTTCAGTCTCCTTCATTTCATCTGCGTCAAAAAGCTCTTCTGCAAATTCTTCTATCCGCGAAATTGCTTCGGACAACCTTGTCTTTCCGCCCTCAGCAATCATAACAGCACGGACTCTGGCATCAGCTTCTACCGGGCCGCTAGTGATTAAATGCACCTTTTCCATGGGCAATAATATTCTTGTAATGCCAGAGGCAGTTAACCCGACCCTACCTGCTAATTCGATCCGACTTAAAGACTGATCCTTTGCTTGGTCTAATTGGAACAAAATCAAAAATTCATTCCAACCGAGTCCGCCGAGACCGCGGTCCAAACGGTGAGACAAGATTGTCTCTGTTTTACTTAAATTTAAAAAGAATTGAACTCCGGAACTTACTTTGTGCATAAATTTAAAGTTATTAATATACTTGACACGTCAAGTATATATCAAATAAACAAAACCTGCAAACTCCCAATACAAAAACAGGATGCTAATCCTGTTTAATTGTTAAAGTTATCTTTTTGTCTTTTTATTCCTACTTGCCCACCAAACAACATAACCGACAATCAACAAAATCACATTAGGATAAAAGATAATCGGGTGTCCCCAACTAATGCCATTAATCATAAAACTTGAAATCGGCTCTAAAAAAGGCGTTGGGAAAAAATCGAATGAATGTGTGGGGATGTCAACAAGAATATGTAATCCCCACGCTAACATCGGTAGGTAGGGCTTTCTTCTGATAACCCAGACTATACCAAATAAAAGCATGAACGTAATAAGACTGTGAGTCAGGTTGTAAAGAGTATGTACAAAGGTTGGAATAGACTCGGGGCTAGGAATCCCCTGCCCCCAGTTTGGATTTTTAACTAAACCCAAAACAGCGGCTATAGACAAGATACCAAACGAAAACATGTCTGGCATAATGCCAAAAAGAAAAGATATAAAATAATTTATTTTCTTTTTGCGCCCAAAGGCTAACCCGCCCCAAAGTCCATGAGAGATAATATCCATATAAATTAAAGCTTCATGATGAAAACAATTCGAGGGCCAATGATTTCCTTAACATCATTCTGAGACATTTTTAATTTTTCGGGAGAAACCAAGTCAGATAAAACTTCTAAAAAACCGTGTGATTGTATCTTAAAACCCAAATTCTTAAAAAATGTCCTTGCGGCTTCAACACTAGAAAATTTATTTACCTCGATATTGATACCCGTCAATTTAGATACTCTTTCGTTATTAGCCACAAAAGCAGGACTTAAATTCCGTTTATAAATAATGTCCGGAGTAATCCAGCCGCCGCCAAAAGTTTTAAGTAATGCGTTGACGTTTTTGGCAACGATTGTTTTTTCTTTAAAATCAAAATACCGCAAAAGTCCTTCCGTAATGATAATGATTGGTTTATCCTTTTCAAAATGCTTCGTAGCTTTTTTCAAATCTTTTATACTTAAAGCATTACCAATTTCTAAATGTAAATTTATTCTACTTGGAATATTATCTTTTTTTAAAATAGCTTGAACAATTGAACGCTTTTGTTTTATTATTTCAGGTAAATCAACTTCCACATACTTAACATCCTTATTACGAGTCATTTCTAACCCTCGTGGAGTAAGCCCTGATGCGATATCTAATATTTGGAAATAATTTTGCGCTAAAACCAATTTATTAATTAGTTTATGTCGCGCCTCGAACAAGGGAGCCATATCTAAAAATTTATACTCATCAGGTAAGTCTGGTGCATCGTTTTTAATTCTATTCTTCTCTAGTTCATCATAAATTTCTTTAGAATATGGGATGTCTGAAAAAGTACGACGATAAGCAACCGTCCATGCAGTTGGACTAATAGCATCATAAGTGCCTTTCTTGTCTTTCGAAAGATATTTATTGAATTCATCAACAGAAAGCTTTTGTGTCATATGTTAAAAGTATATCACATTTTAGTAAATCAAAAACAATCAAAAAAAATAATCGCACTGCTCGGGGACCTGGAATCGAACCAAGATTAGCAGGGCCAGAACCTGCTGTCCTACCATTAGACGATCCCCGAGCACTACGATCATTGTAAATAATCAAATTAACCAACAACTTGCCCACCAAACTCACTAGCCACATCGCTGACAGCTTCTTCTGGTGTTTTTGGAAGAGCTGCTACTTGATTATCAAAATTAGTATTTTTAGGTAAATCAGCTAAAGTTAATTTCGAATCAATCATTGTTTCGACAACAATTTTTCTACCCAAATGTTTTAATAAAGCTTCTTTAATTATATTCATTGATTTCAAATCGTCAACTCTTGTCCTTTGCAGTTCAAACAAAAAGCCCAGTACCAACTTATCATCAACAAAACTAAGTGGTTTGCTCATGTGCAATGACATAAACAAAGAATAATTTTGTTCCTTAATTTCTTTCAGAACTATGTGCCAATAATTTAAAAAACTAGTTAAATCACCTACATCTCGAATCACAATCTCTTCAACAACCCGTTTTTCAACAATAGAAACTTCATTAATTTCATGAACAGGCGCAAAAACAATCGCCTCATCTTTCTGTGTACTTGCAAGTACAGTATTAACGGGCGGTTGAATAGGCGGTGTTACTACAATTGGCTTTACTGGGGCTAAAACAGCTGTTTTAAGGCTACAAAGTTCAATTAAGGTAACTTCGAGTGGTAATTGAACTAAATAATTTTGCTTAAATAGATCTTTATTGGTCAAAAGCTTACTAATAATATTAATGATTTGAGCCTCTTCTGCTTTTCCGACCACCTCGATACAACGTGTCACCAAATTATCATCAAAATCACGCGCTAAATCATGAGGATTATTCGTCACTTTATAAATTAACAACTGACGTAAAAACTCAATAAAATTATCTGTAAATTGATTTAAATCGACACCATCTTCCAAGAGTTTATTAACAAAACCGAGAGCTTCGGCTTTTTGTTTATTTAAAATCAAAGAAACTAATTCATAAAACAAGTTGTGATCTGAACGTGGCAGTATCAACGTCGCTTGTTCTGCTGTTATTTTTTGTCCACCAAGAGAAAGAACTTGTTCTAAAAGACTCTCGGCATCACGTACACACCCACCAGCGTGTTTTGCAATTTGTTCGAGGACGCTTTCTTCGACTTCCATTCCTTCTTGGCCCACAATCCAACGTAAACGTGTGACTAAATCTTTAGCAAATATTTTTTTAAAATCGAATCGCTGACAACGAGAAATAATAGTAGCGGGAACTTTATGTGCCTCAGTCGTAGCCAGAATGAAGATAACGTGCTTTGGCGGTTCTTCAAGAACTTTAAGTAAAGCATTAAAAGCCGAAATCGAAAGCATGTGGACTTCGTCGATAATAAAAACCTTATATTTACTCTTAGCTGGGGTAAAGCGAGCATTATTAATAATATTTTCTCGAACATTATCAACGCCAGTGTGCGAAGCAGCATCAATTTCGATAATATCGAGTGAACGATGTTCTAAAATTTCTTTGCAACTATCACACGCATTACATGGTTCATAATTATTTTTCAAATCTAAACAATTGACCGCCTTGGCTAGCAAACGGGCTAAAGTTGTTTTACCTGTTCCCCGCGGTCCGCAGAACAGATAGGCATGCCCCAAATGATTACTTTCAATTTCATGTTGTAAAGTAATTTTAATATGGTTCTGATTGGTGACATCAGAAAAGTTTTTAGGACGATATTTTCGATATAGTGCGACAGACATATCTTTTTATCTTGTGTCCTTATTCTAACAGATTCAAGAGCTAAAATCAATGGGCACAAAAATGTTATTTTTTACTAAAATTAAACAAAAAAGAGCAGTTCAAAAACCACTCTCTTTATTTTAACGCTTGATAATATTTTCAACTGCAGCTGAACGGCTACCGCCTTCGGCTGGAATCAAGAAAACGACTTCATCTCCGACATCACCCTTAAAATAAGTAACGCTAGCTGTTAGAAGTTTCCATTTTTTGCCATCTGCTTCAACAGCATATTGCAAACTATGTTCATCTTGCTCCAAAGTTCCAACTAAACGTGCTCGCTCTATAGGTTTTATTTGTTTATACACAAACGCGCCCATATTATTGATAGTCAGCTTCAAGATATCGCCCTCAACTAATTTTGATTTGGAAGCATAATTTGCTGGGACATCATAACGACCACCATCAGCGCCAATCATACCTTCACCGTCAAAAACGCCTTCGATAACTTTTTCTGATTCATTTCGCTGAGTATCTTCGTCTGTTCGCTGTTGAATTGAAAGCAAAGCATCTTCCAAAACCTTGTTAGGCTCGGCTGCGGCATCCATTTTCCCATTGGTAATTACAGACTTTAAACGATCCAACTCCCGTTGCATACGTGTGATAGTTTGGATAATTTCTCTTTGTGTTAGTGGAATGTCGGTTGGAGTTGTTCTTGTTTCGGTAGTTTGCAATGTTTCTTTTTTTCGACGAAAAAAACTAATCATATTTTTATTTTTGTTTCCTTGCACTTTGATGTACAAATTTTTGTTTTAGATTGCAGGCGGTAAAGTTGGCGCAATTGGCGGCGCGGTTTGCGCAAGATCTTTTGTTGCCGTTCCTTTACTTCCATCTCAATTATATCTGGATCTTTACCATATTTCAAGCGTGACAATTCACGTATAGCTTCGGCCAAGTCCTTATTGGCAGGAGGCACCCCTGGTATCTTGTCGAAAGGGATAGAAGCCATGTTAAATCCTGGTGGATTAGCATTATCAATCAATAACTTAACATAACAATTATATTTAGGAACATTTAAGAAATCATATTCATTAAAAATCGGCGCAAATTCCTTAGTCAACGCCTCGGCATCATCCACACCAATACGGAAAACCACCTTTGTACCAACGTTACCAAAAATAGCATCTTTGAATTTTGTGTCCCCGCCCTTGACCAGCTGTCCAACATATTGGTGTCCAATAGTTAAACACAAACGATATTTACGCGCTTCTGAAAGAATAATTTCCATGCTGTCTGTCAAAAAGTTTTGAAACTCATCAACATAAAGATAAAAATCTTTACGATCTTCTTCCGCCATATCAGATCGTCCCAAAGCAGCCATAAGTAATTTACCGATAATCAACATACCCAAGAGGTTGGCGTTAATCCCACCAATCTTACCCTTTGATAATTGAACCAATAAAATTTTCTTATTGTTCATGATTTCCTTGAAATCAATAGTGCTGTTTTGCTGTGAAATAATCGGGCGGACAAAATCATTAGAAATAAAGGGCGACATTTTGCTCGTAATGTAAGGCACCATGTTAGCCAAGGAGGCTTCACCGCCAGCCTTTTGAGCTTCCTTTTCCCAAAAATCTTTAACTAGTTGATCCTTACACATTGATAATTTATATTTTCTAAAATCATCATCAGCCAACACACGTGAAATCTCTAAAAGCGTCGAGCCAGATTCAGGATCAGCCATAATTAAGGCAGCAGCATTTTTGAAGTATTGTTCAAACATCGGACCACCAGTTGCCTTTAAATCATACAATTTATCAAAGATGGCCATGATTTCATTAATCGCAAAAGTTTTTTCTTCCTGTGTTTTATATTCCAATAAATTCAAACCCATTGGACGTCGCACATCGCTTGGATCCAAAATAACTACATCTTCCGCACGTTCCTGTGGGATATGCTCCAAAATATGTTGAATGGCGTCGCCATGCGGATCGATAAAGCAACAGCCTTCGCCATTAACAATATCTTGCATAATCAAACCTTCTTGATACCATGATTTACCAGTACCAGTCATACCAATAATGTATTGGTGGCGTCGTCTATCTTCACGCTTGATGCGGATTAAGGTTTCACGACCACGATACAAATTCTTGCCCAAGATAATACCTTCCTTCGGTACATTAAGCGGCGCTTGAGCCTTCTTGGCATCTAACCAGCGAATGCTTGGTGTTTCATTAATAAGTGGAATTGGAAAATGATATAAACTGGCTAATTCTTCAGTGTTAAAAAGCATTTTACGCTTATCATCAAAATGACGATAAATAAAATCTGGAATCATTTTTTTCAAAGATGGTTCTTCGGGTTGCAAACCGTTTCCGAATTGATATATGCTGTATTGAGCAAACGCGTTAACTAAACTTGTTAATTGCATTTCTGTTTTTTCTGGACGCTCACATGAAACAACTATTCTAATATTAGCATCAACTCCAGCCTTGCTAGATTTTTCTTCCAAGCCCTTAACAACCTCTTCTTCCATAGGTGATAATTTATATTGTTCTTGTTGTGGTTCGGCTGATTTCGGTTTGGCTGCTTTAAACATGCCCATGATAAATCCCCATAAACCACCTTTAACCTCGCGCATAGCATCCTTCAGGCTTTTGCCTTGTTGCATTTTTGATGCGAGTTTAACGCCAAAATCATGCCAGCTGCCACGTGCAGATTTAATCACAATTTGAATAGCAGCTCCGTCCCCAATGTCCATTTTACTTAATGCATTAGTAATGCCGTTTAAGGGATCGGAATCAAACTTTTTAAATGTTTTTATGGGGAAAATGTACTCGCGTTTAAAAGTGAACATACGACCACCTATAACTGCGGTCGGCGAAAAAATATTATAATCTGGTACTTCTTCTAAAAACGCTTGTGGGAATTGTGCCTGCAGCTGTTCTTCGACATACTGTTGCCAATGTGCTGGAATAGCCATGAAAAAATTGATCTTACCCTCCTTATCAGCAACAATTTCTAATGAAAAAACGTCGCGATGACCAAAAAACCAAGTTTTAATTCCCTTTTCTGCCTTGAGTCCAGCAATAGTTGAAAAAAAAGTTTCCATGACAGCAATTTTTTCTTGTACTTGCTGCCACGCTGGTGGTTCTGTACCACCGCCCTCCTTAGGGGCCGCCTTGGGCATAGTGATCAGCATAATCTTCTTTTGGAAAGCTGCTGACACTCGTCCGCGATGAAGCGAATAATATCTTATGACATAAAGGACAATAAAAAATAAAAAGACTAGAAACAAAATTCCTAATCCTGGTAAAAACATAGGGTTATCTGTAATTGAACTCCCCATCGAAAAGTCTAACTCCAACTCTGGCATACTTATTTTTTCTTTTTGTTTTTAGCTTCTTTACCCGCTCCAGTCATGAATCCAAAAGCTTTTTTGGTTACAAAACCAAGCGCTTTACTTTTTATTAAATCAACAATATCTGTTAAATGTGCTACGCGCTCCCTCATGGATGAAATTATTTCATTCGTTTGTCTAAAGGTTTGAGCCAAATAATACAAACCCCAGCATAAAAATACTGTCAACCAAAAAATGCAAAACGATAAAACAATATAAAAGATGTCTTTCGTGTTTTCGATCATATTTTTGTTTTTTTCCCCGCTGTTCACGAACGGCGGGGTTTATTTTATTGACGCACTTCTGCACCAACCGCCTTACCCAACTGTTCGATTATTTTTTTCTGTAAAGTCAAAACTGTTTCCATCTCTAATGTTTTTTCATCAGCCTGGTAAACAATACGGAAGGTTACACTCTTCTTGCCTGCTTCAATTTTATCATTTTTAAAGACATCTAACAAACGCACATCCTTAATAATTTTCGGATCCACTGCCAAAACTAATTTTTGGATATCTTGCCAAGCTGTTTTTTCAGCCACGAGAATTGAAAGATCCAATTCGATGCCTGGATATTTAGCCAAAGTTTTATACTTTAGTTTATCTTCTGAATATTGAAGAAGTAAGTTTAAATTAATTTCCCAAACAGCTACGGGTTTATTCAATTCTATGTTTTGAGCGACTTCTGGATGTACCACCGAAAAATAGCCAAGACTGTCCTTACCAACTAAGACCTGCATAAATTGATTTGGATGACACCATGGGTTCATGGCATTTTGAGTATTATATGAAGCTTTAATTTGTACTTTATTGAGCAATGCCTCCACCATTCCTTTTGCCTTCAAGAAGGCTTCTTCCGGAGTAACTCCAGAAACAAGACCACCAGCAATCACGTCTTGTGTTGGTAAATTAGCTTCTACCTCTGGTCTAGCAATTGGACCCTTCTGATTTTCGATAAAGGTCTTGCCCACTTCAAAAAGATTTACCTCATCAAAGAAACGAAAATTATTAATAGCATTTTCTAATAAATTTGGGACTAAACTACGACGCATCAAATTAACGTTTTCCGCCCAGGGGTTTTGTAACTCAATATGCTCTGAAGTAAAACCAATTTTAGCCAACCAAGTTCTATCCACAAAAGAATAATTATAAACTTCATTTGCACCAAACTGCAAAGCCAAAATATTTTTTATCTGACGTTCAAGATTGCGCAACTCATTGGGTTCTTTATATTCGATCTTAACTGGTGGCATTTCTGGCGTTAAATTATCATAACCATAAATACGGGTAATTTCTTCAATCAAATCTTCTTTAATGTTAACGTCTTTCGTGGCGCGCCAAGATGGTATTGTCACTTTCAAACTTTTCTTAGTTGCTTTGACGCCAAAACCCAAATTAGTTAATATTTTAATTATTTTGTCCTGTCCTAAATCAGCACCTATACGACGATTGATAAAATCAAAATCAATTTCAATCGGTTTTAATTCATTTTTATAATTATTGATATCAATTAGCGAACTGACAACTTTAACCTCAGGCATCATGGCTTGAATCAAGTTAACTGCTTTTAGAATGGCTAACTCAGCAATATTAGAATCTAAACTTTTTTCAAAACGGATTGATGCTTCTGTACGCAAACCCAAACGACTTGAGGTGCGACGAATAACAACTGGATCAAAGGTGGCTGATTCTAAAATAATATCCTCTGAATTATCCGCAATTTGAGAATTTTCATTCCCCATGATACCAGCCAACGCCACAGCCTTATCTTTTGTAGCAATAACTAAATCTTCTGCATGTAATTTTCTTTCGATTCCATCGAGTGTCGTTATTTTTTCACCATCGTGTGCCGAACGAACTATAATGTCATGATCAACTATTTTATCAGCCGAAAAAGCGTGCATGGGTTGTCCTAAGTCATACATAACATAATTGGTAACATCGACAACATTGTTAATTGGCTTTTGACCGATAGCTAATAATCTTTTTTGCAACCACTCGGGTGATGGGCCAATCTTAATTCCACTTAAAGCAACAGCCATGTATCGTGGGCAAGCTGCTTTATTTTCAACTTTAACTTTTAAATCTAACTCTTTCCCACCAACTATCTTTTCAACTGAATATTTTTTTAGCTTTAAATCATATATTGCCGCCACTTCCCGTGCCATACCATAATGTCCCCACAAATCCGGACGATTAGTGACAGATTTATTATCAATTTCATAAATTGCATCATTTAATCCAAGTGCTTCTGCTAAATTTGTTCCAACTTTACATTTTAAGTTAGATAAATCAACTATTTCAGCATCTTCTTTGGCTGGGAACATAGAAGCCAAACCAATTTCTGCGCTGGTACAAATCATGCCTTCACTTTCTTCTCCGCGGACTTTGGCGATTTCAAGGACTATCGGTTCGCCTTCACCATGCCAACGCACTTTTGCACCAGGCATAGCTTGCGCCACCAACATACCTTCGGTCAGATTAATTCCACCGCAAACAACTTTGACTATTCGGGAACCAATGTTAACTTCAGTTAAACGTAAACGATCAGCATTTGGATGTACTCCTATTTTAGTGATTTGACCAACAACAATGTTTTCTAAACTAGCTGCCAAATCAGTAACTTCTTCAACTTCCACTGTCGCCATGGTTAATTTTAAACCTAACTCTGCTGGCTTAACTGTTTTTGGCAAGTCGATATATTGTTTTAACCAATTGAGTGAAATATTCATATATATTTTTTAATATTTTTAAACGCTACATGAAATCTCCACAAATTCAACTGAAACTTTAAACTTTTTCTGAATTAATTTTCCTAGATTAATTATGCCGAATCGTTCGGAGTTATAATGGCCAGCATTTATAATATTTAGACCAGATTCATCTACAGGACGCACAATATCTTCGCGTAAATCGCCCGTTAGAAATGTATCGCATCCTAATTCGAGTACCGCAGACCAAGCTGATGATGCTGAGCCAGAGATAACACCGACTTTTTTAATTTGTTTTGATCCAAAGTTAAGCGCGACTGATTTAGTTTCTAATTTTTTATCTACTAATTCAATAAATTTATCTCGAGCGACTGCTTTTTTATACTCACCCACAAAACCAATTTGCTGTCCTTCCTCCAGGATACCGCAAACCTTCAACAACCCTAGAACTTTCAAAATACTTATATTATTTCCAATTAAAGGATGTGCATCCAAAGGCAAATGAAATCCGCAAAGACTAATATCATTATTCAATAAAAGCTTCAATCTTTCGCGCCAATAGCCATCGATAACCGGGAACTCACCAAAACTTCTCATAAACACACCGTGATGAACAATTATCATGTCGGCTTTTTTTTGGATAGCTGATTCGGTCAACTTTTTCGAAATCGTAACACCCGTAACAATCTTATTAATTTTGTCAGTTCCACTAACTTGTAAACCATTATGACAATAATCCCTGAAGTTTTCGACTTTCAAGTAATCGGAGCAGAATGAAACTATTTTATCGCGAGAAACAGACATATTTATTCATCTTTTTTAATAATGTTATCGCTTTCAATCATAGTCGTTTCCGGTGGCACAGTACCATCTTCAATAAAATAATATTCTTTTTTATTCTGATCATAAGTGACTTCTAAAAACTGGCTATTGTCAGGTAAGTCTACTCTTTGATATCCGGAAATGGCGACTTCCCAAAGTTGTTCTCCTGTTGTCGCATCAAAAGCGAAAAGCATATCTTCACCGGACTGGGTTTTATTAATAGCCTCGAGACAACCTTCATCAACTTCATCCCCCTCACAACCTGCGGGCATAAAATATTTTTTTGTCGCGACAATTAACTTCCCCTTTTCCAAATATATTCCATAAAAATCACCACCAACACCAGGAATAGTCCAGATCGACTCGCCGCTATTTAAATCAAAACAGTAAAGTGACCCGACGACACTATGAGCATTCAATAAATCTTCTTGTGTATAACCGAGATAAACTCGATCCGAGGCAATCAGTCCAGCCGGACGTTCATTACCATGAGAAAATAATGGCCACTCTCTTTCCCAAATAATATTATTATTTTTTTTATTAACTAGGAAAATCTTACCAGGCGTTGGCTCTGCCCACGTATAATAAAGATAAACAGATTCATTACTGGTAATTTCCTGACCTTTTTCAGAATTCGGAGTCAACATCTTAATAAGATTAGCATTCTCTCTTGGTGCTCGCACGAAAACATTAATCATTCCATCAACAAGAATGGTGAGAACAGTTGTGAGGGCTAATACAACACAAACGGAGAACAATAGGACAAAACCCCATTTAATTTTATGTTTTCTTTCGACTGGCTTAGATGGAGTAGACTTCACTGTTGTTTTTGGAGCTTTTGTTTTGATTTTTGTAGGCATAATATAATTTAAAACTGTTTTAAGAATCGCAAATCACCAGAATTCAATAAACGAATATCATCAATACCGTATTTCATCATTACTAAACGAGTTAAGCCTAAACCAAAAGCAAAACCAGAATATTTTTCTGGATCGATATTGCCAGCGCGTAAAACATTCGGGTGCATCATGCCACAAGGCAAAAGTTCTACCCAACCAGATTGTTTACAAACAGAGCAACCAGTTCCGCCACAAATCAAACAATTAATATCAAGTTCAAAACCAGGTTCCACGAACGGGAAAAAGCCTGGACGCAAACGAACCTTAACATCGCGTTTAAAAATTCCGCGGAGCAAAGTTTTCATGACCGCGATTAAATTGGTGATCGAAATATTTTCATCGATCATAATACCTTCTAGTTGATAAAAAGTATGATCATGCGATGCATCTGAAGCTTCGTAACGGAAAACACGTCCCGGAGCCACGGCGCGTAAAGGCGCACCATATTTTTGCATAGCACGAATTTGAACCGGAGAAGTATGGGTACGCAAAACACGTTTTTCGTTTTTAGCTAAGCCTTTAATATAAAAAGTATCCTGAGTATCGCGCGCCGGATGATGCTCCGGAATATTTAAAGCTTCGAAGTTGTAATAATCAGATTCAAGTTCAGGACCATCCAAAACCATAAAACCTAATGACTTAAAAATATCTTCAAGTTCATTTTGGATAAGTGTAGTTGGATTCAAACTTCCCTTCTTGGGCGCAATAGCAGGTAAAGTAACATCAATTCTATCTTGTTCCAAAGATGAAGCAATACCTTCTTTTTCTAAAATAGATTTCTGCTTTGCCAAAGCTTCTTCTAGCTCTGCTTTTACTTGATTCGCAAGTTGTCCAACCTCTTTTTTTTCTTCAGGAGAAAGGTCTTTTAGACTTTTTAATAAAACATTGAGCACGCCGTCTTTGCGTCCAAAATACTTGATTTGAATATTTTCTAATTCAGCTAAATTTTTAGTCGCCAGAATCTCTTGACGTGCAGTTTCTCGAAGTTGAAGCAAATTGTTTTTCATAAATTATATAAGCTTATAGCTTCTAGCAAGTTAGCTTCTAGATGTTAAACGCTTAAGTTCTAAACGCCTAAAAGCGAGAAGCTCTTTTCCTCTAAGCTCTGATACTAAATAATAATATTATTATAACAAAAAAATGCCTATTTAACTATAGGCATTTCTACGATTGTAGTATTATCTTCAAGAAGAACATCTACCGTCTGTTTCAAAACATGCCAGCCAATAACTTCCCCGGCCCCGTGGGCTGTCTTTACTTTTTCTCCGATCATCGGCAAATTATCAGCCAATTCATTATAAAGTTTTTCTTCGAAGGTCAAACAGCACTTCAAGCGTCCGCAGACGCCGGAAAGACGTTCTGAACCACGATGAGCCACTTGTTGCAAAGCAGCAAGTTCTGAGGTCACATTGCCCAATTCCTTGTAAAATCCTTGGCAACATAAATTCATGCCGCAACAACCAATGTCACCATTGATTTTTATTTCATCACGAATACCGATTTGCTGTAAACGGATACTCTTTTTAAATTCCTTATTCAAATCCTTCAGTAATTCACGGAAGTCAACACGACCATCAGCAATAAAAGCAAAAGTTAAACGCGTATCATCAAGGGAACAATGAACATCAACTAGCTTGATCGGCAATTCATTTTTTTTGATCAAACCCACGCATTTTTTAAAAACACGATCTTTTTGACGGTTTTGTTCTAAAACGCAATCTAAATCTTCTTTGCTGGCTTTATGTGAAATCGGTTTAATAGGGTCAGCTCCTGGTGCCAGGGTATCATTCATTTCATCAAAAGCAATCACCTTGGCCAATTCGATGCCCAACTTTGTTTCTACCACAACATAATCCCCAACTTTAATATCTTCATTCTCATAGCTAAAGTTATAAGACTTGTCCCACGGTGCAAATTGTACTTTAACAATTTTCATTTATGTTAAATTAAATTTGGAAACGAACGAAACGAGTAACTTGGACTTTTTCACCAGTTTTAGCAATGAATTGATTGATCAATTCTTCGATAGTAATTGAATCATCTTTAATATATTGCTGCTTGAGCAAACAAATGTCAGCGTAAAATTTTTCTAACTTACCGGTCATTATTTTTTCGATAATGTTCTCTGGTTTACCTTCACCTTTCAGTTGCTCGGTATAAACATTCTTTTCGCGGTCGATGATATCAGTAGGAATTTCTTCTGGATTCAAATAATCTGGCATCATAGCCACTACTTGCAAAGCAATTTCGTGTGCTAGATTTTTAAAATCTTCGGTACGCGCCACAAAATCTGTTTCACAAGCCAAAGAAATCATGGCTCCAGTTTTATTATTGGAATGAATATAAGCATAAACAATGCCTTCTTTAGCTACACGTTCTTCAATTTTTTTAGCGGCTTTGAGTTCGCCCTTTTGGCGTAAAACATCAATCGCCTTTTCGTAATCACCATTGGCTTCATCTAAAGCCTTTTTGCAATCCTGCATACCAGCACCAGTTTGATTGCGTAATTTAACAACAGCTTGTGTGTCTGCCATATTTTTGTTTTATTAATTCTTTAAACTTTTTCTTTAACTTCCTTGATTGTTTCTGCAACTAAGTTAGCCATAAGTTGCAAAGCTTTAACAGCATCATCGTTTGAAGGAATTGGATATTTGACAAGTTCCGGGTTGGAATTAGTATCACAAAGACCAACAACAGGAATCTTGCGGCGCAGAGCTTCTTTAATAGCAGTTTTATCAATTTTGATATCAACTAAGAACAAGGCATCTGGAATACGTTCTAACTTCTCAATACCACCAACGATAGATTCTAGACGTTCAATTTCACGGGTTATTTCCAATTGTTCTTTTTTAGTATATTTTTCCAATTTACCAGAAGCTTTTTCTTCTTTTAACTTTCGGAACTTCTTCACTAAACCCAAAACAGTTGGGGCATTAGTTAAAGTGCCACCGAGCCAACGATTAGTCACATAAGGCATGTTGCAAGAAAGAGCCGCGTCTTTAACAATGTCGCGTGCTTGTTTTTTTGTGCCGACAAAAAGAACTGTTCCGCCACCGGCAACAGTCTCGCTAATGAAATTCAAAGCTTTTTCTAAAGCCTTTTGAGTTTCTTCTAAATTAATAATGTGGATCCCATTCTTCTCGATGAAGATATAAGGTTTCATCTTTGGGTACCATTTTGATTTTTGATGACCAAAATGCACGCCAGCCTTCATCAAGTCTTGTAAACTTGGTACGTTTGCCATAGTAAATTTCCTTTCTTTACCCTGCCGAGGCAGAGTCCTCTACTTCCTCAGTTTCTGGAGCTAGATTAACTAGCAGGACCAGAAGTTTTAGCTAAAATAAGCTAAAGGAAGTATGTGTTTTGTTAAACGATTTATTATGACAGTATGATATCATAATTTTCCTAAACTGGCAAGACTTCTTTTATATTGTACAAACCGAAGAATAAGGAAAGCTAAGGCCAAAACAATCAGACAACTACTCAAAAGCTGCGCCCAACGCACCCCAAAAACGAGTGGACTATAATCAACTCTTAAAAATTCAAGTAAAAATCTCAAAACAGAATATAGAATCAAATAACTAAAAAATATCTGTCCTGGCAAAAATTCCTTTCGTTTAAATCGATATATATGAATCAATAATAAAATTACAAGAATCAAAATGTTTCCGAGTGACTCATAAATAAATGTTGGATGAAAAAAACTTGAGTCCATAAATTGCTCGGGACGTAAAGCCGGTTCAATCGGAATCCCACACGGCAAGTTGGTTGGTAGTCCAAAAATTTCTTGGTTAAAATAATTACCAATGCGGCCGACTATCTGTGCAGTCACTAAACCTGTGACGACCAAGTCTGCTGTAAGTAAAAAATCTTTTTTCTTGATTCGACAATAAATAAAAGTTGTGATGAGTCCGCCAAGCATAATTCCGTGAACTGCCAACCCGCCCTGCCAAACCTTAAAAACATCAAGCCAATTATCTTGATACATTTCCCAAGCATAAATAACATAATAAATTCGCGCCCCGATTATCGCACCCACAACCCACCAAAACAAAAGATCTTCAAAAAACTTTTTATCCAACTTATATTTTTTGATTAACCAAAGCATCAAACTAAAACCAAGTAGACCACCGACAATCATCAGAAAGCCATACCAATGGATTGAAAATGGACCGAGTTTCAAAATGATCGGTTGAGGTTGAAATGTATGTAAAAAATTTATCATGTGCTAATTATAGCAAAAAAAATACGCCCGACCAATCTCGATTGGTCGGGCGAACGAAAGCTGCTAGGCGGCGAGCGACTGCCTGAAGTGCTCGACAGCGCGAGTCACAAGGTAGGACTCGTCTACGTGCGGACCGATGTGCGCCTTGGGAATCTCGACGCCCTTGGTGCGGTGGAACGGAATGATCACGCACAGGCCGTCATGAACCGGACGCACGTTGAAACGGATGCCATCGAGGCCCTTCAAGGCCGCACGAATCGCGGAAGTGACCTGAGCGCAAAGGAACTCGCGCGGAACGGATGCGACCGTATCTTCGGGGACGTAGGACTTGAAGTGCGCGATCATATGTTCGATGAGAGTCTCGCCCTTGCCGATATCGAAGCGGGCTTTGTGTACACGGAATCCACCCACTTGATGAGTCTCGACGAGGCCCAAGAAACCCGAATGAGCTTTGCAGATGAGAAAGCGAACCGATTTGGCATAGCCAGTGGGCAATCCATCCCGGATAGCTTTCTCGACTTCGGCGCAGGACATTCTTCTCGTCATGGAACCCTCCACAAAGGTTTAGAGCCAGCACCACGCTTCACACAGAAGCAAAATTTATTATAATGATTTGCTATGTTTTGTCAATAAAATAAAACCTCCGCGATTAGGCGAAGGTCTTACTCTCTCTCTCTAGGTTTTGAGTTGCTAATTGTGCAACTTATAATCAATCCTTTGGCTAAACGCCGCCGGCTAATTAACTACTTTTTACTACTTTTCTTAACTGGTTTAGCACCCATTTCCTTCTGAATATCTTTCCAACGCAACTTTAATTCCTGTGCAATTTCAGCCCATGCTTCAACAGTCAATAAATCTGATTTGGAATATTTCTTAATCAAATTCTCAACAATTTGTTCATATTCTTCCTTACCGACTTTTTTCAATCTTGTAACATCAGTCACCAACTTCTCACTTAATTGCTTACTAATCTTTTTAAATTGTTCGCGATTTTCCTTACCCTTACCTGGGCTTAAAAATAGCCCTAAAGCCCCACCAATAAGTGCGCCTAACGCTAAACCGCCTAAAAACTTCTTAGTTTTCATAAATTTGTATTTGCCCAGCACTTAAAGGTAACGCTTTATAGTGCTTGGGTTGTTATTACTAAGATGATTATAGCATTTTTTTTACCTGCTGTCCCCCGTTATCCACATACCCCATTTTTAGCTAAAAACAGCTCAACCTTGCCAAAATTATTACAATATGATATCATCTGATTACTTAATTAGGAAACAAGAAGTTATAAGCTAATTTATATGAAAAAAGATATTCATCCAAAGTATCACAAAGCTGCAAAAATAATCTGTGTTTGCGGCAATGAACTTACAACTGGCTCAACAATGCCAGAAATTAAAGTTGAAATCTGCCATCTTTGCCACCCTTTTTATACTGGCAAACAAAGATTGGTTGACACAGCTCGCCGTGTAGAAAAATTCCAAGAAAGATTATCTAAAAAAGACACGACTGCAACTGCTAGCAAAGGCAAAAAAGCGAAACTTGCTGCTAAAGCAGAAAAGAAAACAAGCAAAGTCAATAAATAACTTCTTCAAAACCGTCCCTGTTTTATCTATTCGGACGGTTTTTTGATATAATAGAGCTAGATCAATATGCAAGATCAAATCAACAAGCTTAAACAACGCTTTCAAGAACTGGAGCAACAACTCCAGGACTCTTCTATTATCAATAATCAAGAAAAATTAAAAACTCTTTCTAGCGAACACTCTGAACTTGTCCCCATGATTGCCCTTTTCAATAATTACGAGAAAAAATTAGCACATCTCAAAGAAGCTCAAGACACTTTAAAAAATGCAGATGAAGCAGAGATGCATGAGCTAGCTCAGCAGGAAATCAGCATACTAGAACCAGAAATTACAGAGCTAGAAAAACAAGTTAAATTTGCCCTGACTCCCAAAGATCCACGTGATAAAAAAAATGTTATTATGGAAATCCGCGCCGGTACTGGCGGAGATGAATCAGCTCTTTTTGCTGCGGAACTTTTCAGAATGTACTCTCGTTTTGCCGAAAGACAAGGCTGGAAATCACATATTGTTTCCAGCAGTCTAAGCGAGCTCGGTGGGTTTAAAGAAGTTGTCTTTGAAGTTAATGGCACTGGTGTTTATGGCTTCCTCAAATATGAAAGCGGCACACATCGAGTACAACGCGTTCCAGAAACTGAAAAACAAGGACGTATCCACACCTCCGCGATTACAGTTGCCGTGCTACCAGAAGCTGAAGAACTTGATATAAAAATTGACCCTAATGAAATTAAAATTGATACTTTTTGCTCTGGTGGTGCTGGTGGACAGAGTGTTAACACAACAAAATCGGCTGTTAGACTAACTCATTTACCAACCAACACAATTGTTTCCTGCCAAGATGAACGCTCACAAGCGCAAAATAAAGAAAAAGCCATGCGCGTGATGCGTTCTCGTTTATATGAATTAGAAATGACTAAACGCGAAAATGCTCTCGGCAGCCAACGTCGCGCCCAAATCGGGACTGGCGACCGCAGTGAAAAGATTCGTACCTACAATTACCCACAGGATCGTATTACAGACCACCGCATTAAAGAAAGCTGGAACAACATTACAACTCTTTTAGACGGCAATATCGCACCAATCATCGAAGCTCTAAAAGAAGCAGACTTCAAACTTCAAAACAAATGATCATTAAAGAAGCTTTAATACAAGCTCGAAAGATCTTAAAAACAGCAAAAATAACTTCGGCCGATCTTGATGCCGAGGTTATTTTAATGCATACGCTAAAAAAATCTAAAGAATTTATTTTCACGCATCCAGAAAAAAAACTTTCACCGAGTCAAGAACAACTCTTCTTAAAACAAATTAACTCTCGAGCCAAACATATCCCTGTTGCACAAATTATTGGTCATAAAGATTTTTTTGGAATTAATTTCAAAGTCACAAAAGATGTTTTAGTCCCCCGCCCCGAGACCGAACTTCTCGTTGAAGAAACAATTAAAATCGTCAAGGTTAATTATAAATCAACTGTCACTATTGCTGATATTGGAACCGGATCAGGAGCGATTGCGATTGCGCTTGCGAAAAACTTGCCTCAAGCGACCGTCATTGCTACCGACACATCATCTAAAGCATTAATAATTGCAAAAGAAAACGCTCGTCGTCATCGAGTCAAAATAAAATTCTATCAAGGGAATCTTTTAGCTCCGATTACAAACAACACGATTAATATCATCGTCGCCAACCTGCCTTATGTTGAAAAAGATTTGAAAAATCGTTTAGACAAAGCCGAAAACCGAGGCTTAAAATTTGAACCGAGTTTAGCTCTTTATTCTGGTGTCGATGGGTTGGATGCTTATCGAAAGTTTTTTCAACAAATCAAACGAATTGAATCACTTCCCCGCTTTATTCTCATTGAACACGGCAATAAACAAGCACCCTCAATCAAAAAGATAATAAAAAACGCTTTGGCCACAGCCAAAACGCAAGTGATTAAAGACTTAGCGAGCCTTCCGCGCATTACAATCGTCTCAATTTAAACATCCGTCAAATTATCCATGATATAATACCATTCTTTTTCCAGCTCATCTAAATTATCTAACATACACTCAATCACAACCGGAACATTTTTACTTTCAACAAAATCAATTAACCGATTTTGTTTTGTTTTATACAGAGGTTCGTGCAAAGTTGTAAACCCACTTAGATGAAAATATTTTATTCTATCACCTAACTTATTCCAAAACTCGTTAGCTAAGTCCAGATTAGCTTCGTTGGTATAAGCGTGGTTGATATCTAACACCATACCAAAAGGATATTTATCAAGAACCTTCTGCATGTCTTGTACAGAAACGAAATCTTGTTTGCGGCTGTCCATATTCTCTATACAAACAGGGAGTCCAGACTTAGCTAAAACGTCGAAATCAAAAACTCCGTTTGGATGAAAATTAATATATTCGAAGTTGAACTTTTTTTGGATGACAATAATTTCGTCAAGAATGGTTTTATCTAGAGATCCTGGCGCGTGGAGGAATTTTCGTTCAAAGGATTTAAAAGAGTCTGCGGGGATTTCTAATAGTTTGGTGCGGATCATTGACGCGCCAGCATTCACTTCAATTGCTGAAGCTCCCAAACTAATTTGCTTATCTAAAATATCTCGAGACAATTGTTCGGGGTGTTCATACAAGTCTGCTGTTGAAAAACCAATTTGCATATTAGAGAGATACTTTTAAAACATCTGAATATTCTTTTTGTAATTTATCAAGGAACGCTTGCTCCAACTTCAAGTCAGAAATTTTTATGCGAGCAACATAATTTTCAATCGTTATCTTCGGCGCAGCTGGCTGGACTTTAATATCTGGAAATTTTTTAAAAAACTCCGTTATCTCGATTTCAGTTTTGCCCCCCTTAAACACAACTTGCCATATTGGCGCTTCAACAACCTCAACGCTGAGGACTTCTGGTTCAGTTTTAATATTTTTCAACAACTCTTCTCGTCCCAAGGCTGGTATTTCGACCTTCGCCTTCAGTTGAGTTTCGAAATTATCAATGATGGCATCTTTTAATTCAGGGAAATCTTTAAGGAAGCTCTTTATTAAACTATTGGTTTCCGTGACACTAGTTGAGCCAAAAGAATTTCGGAAATAAATATAGCCTGGTTCAAAATCAGTCTCTAACTTTTGTGTCTCAACCACCTCAACTTCAGGCTGAACAATGTCTGGTTGCGCCTTAGCAGCCATTATTTTTTGCAACTCCTCATTTGCTCTTTTATCTATCTCTGCATTTAGCTCAAAATTATTATAAGCCGAAAGATCAAAATTTGGTGGTTGCGCCAAGTCACGGCCTTGAATTTTATTCCAGACGTAAATAGATAATCCTGAACCGAAAACAAGAATGATAAGAAAAGTAAATATTGTTTGTTTGTTGATTTGCATATTAATATTTGACCTTAGCTGTTTCCGCAGTAACAACCTCAATCCATGTCGTGCCGACATTAAAAGAGATTTCCTCCCCTGCTTGATTATAAAATTTTGTGCGATCCGTTAATTTATCTCTCTTCCATAAACCCTCGATAACTTGTCCGTTTTGAAAAACTAACGCTTGGCCCGAACCTAATGTACGTGTATCGCGACGCCCGTAGTTATCTATAATCGAACTCTCTGTATACATAATGACAACATTCGAGGCTCTAATTTCAGCACCATCTTTTTCTGCATGAATTTTATGTCCCTCATAACGAACATAGTTTTTCTGCGTTACATCATATTCCCATCGAACCAAAAAGTCATACGTTTTAAAATCAATCTCAATACCCAAAACATTGCCATCTACTCCTGGTTCTGGCCGGAATTTCCAGCCTTCAAAATCACTTTTCACATCCCATTTTTTATCTTCAACTGCTTTTTTGATTAACGCACTAGAAGTGAAAACATTATGCGGCGCGCTGCGGTAATTATCGCGATAAAAATACTCACCATTATAAAATTCATCAAAATTATAATCATAAGTGGCATTCAAATTTTCGATAGCCTCATTGCTGCCGCCTACATGTGCATATGGCCCATTAAACTCTTTAATCCAATCGACATAAAAAGGCCGCGCTGAGCGTACCGGTCCAATTTTTACAACATCTTCATCTAATGAAAAGATAGCCAAAAAACGCGTAATAGGACTTTCGACAATAGTTTCATAGACTAAACTGGCTTGGCTTAACCCAGCTGGAGGTCTAGCTCCAACGTGATTATCAATCATGACACCAAAAACACCAGCTTCATCTTGAGTGATGCAACGCCCATCAATTTTTCTAATTTTCTCACACACTTTCGGTATTATCGATTCAACCGTGTCAGAATTTTTAACGGGAATATTTAAAGTCCGTTCATTTCTAATAACAACCACAATCGTTCCCAGTAATAAAAACGCAAGAACAATAATTAAAATAATGAAGCTAATTCTTTGTTTTTTAATTTTTAGCATAAAACAAAAGTGCCCTTAATACTTTATCAATATAGGGCACTTTTTAAGGGAAAGCAAATTATTATTTTTTGGCAGCTTTGTCGCCTTCAGCTGGGGCATCGGCAGAAGCTTCTTTCTTTCCAACAACCTCCGGTTCTTTTACTTCAGCTTTTGGAGCAGCAACTTCTTCTTCTCTTGGCGCCGCAATAACAACGACAGTCTCATCCAAATCAGTTAGTATCTCAACATCAGCTGGAACTTTTAAATCACGAACGGAAATTTTGTCACCAAAATTCTTCATTGTCGTTAGATCTACTTCAATATGAGAAATCATATCTTTTGGTAAACAACGAATTTCAATTTTTGCTAAACTCTTGATTAAGATACCGCCAAGTTCTTTGACAGCTGGTGCGATACCCACAAAGGATAGTTCTGGTTCAATTTCCAATTTTTCACCTTTCTTAATCTGATAAAAATCAACATGCGCGATTCGGTGTGTAACTGGTTCAAAATTAATATCTTTAATCAAAACTTCACGTGTTTCTTTTTCACCTTCTAACTGAAGATTGATAAGTGAATTTTCTCCAGCTTCATTAAATATTTTTTCAAGTTTAACTAAGTCTAAAGCCACATTAATGTTCTCTTTTAACTCTGGGCCATAAACAACACCAGGGACTATCCCCTGCTCGCGGAGAGATTGAACATTCTTTTTTAATTCTTTTCTAATTGTTGCCTGAAAGTCGTAAATCATATACGAAAATATTAGTTTCTTATTTCGAATGAGATTATAACAAAAGATGCAATTTTAGTCAACCATACCATCCTAACGCCTCACAGCCACACTTTCTGCCACCCCAATCATAATTAAACAAATAAGCAGGAAGCTACCTCCATAACTTACAAAAGGCAGCGAAATACCAGTTACAGGCATGATCCCCATATTCATACCAATGTTAATAAACATATGCAAAAAAATGACTGCCACGATACCTAAAACCAAATAAAGCCCAAAATCATCATGTGCCCTTCTCGCAATAACAACCAAACGATAGAATATGACTGCAAAAAGCCCCAGCACCATCACCACCCCTAAAAATCCAAGCTCCTCGGCAATTACAGCAAAAATAAAGTCAGTCTGACTTTCGGGGATGAATTTTAATTGACTTTGAGACCCAAAACCCAAGCCCCTACCCCAAAAATAACCTGAACCAATCCCAATTATTGATTGAGAAACATTATAACCGCTACCCAAGGGGTCAGAGGTTGGGTTCAAAAAAGTTTCAATACGCTCCTTTTGATAATCAGCCAAAAAGAAGACCCAGGTCAAAGAAGCAATTAAACAAAACAACAAAACCAGAACTACTAAATAACGTCTCGGAATTCCAGTAACCAAAAGCAGAATAAACCAAATCCCAAGCAATATCGCCGCTGAACCTAAATCGGGTTGCAAAAGAACCGGAATAACAAATATTAATGTCAATATAAGACTAAAGACAATATGTTTTCCCACACGAAATTGTTGCAACCTATTACTAAAAAATTTAGCCAGTAAAATAATCAAAACAACCTTAGCTAATTCTGCTGGTTGAATACCTAAACCAAAGAAATTAAACCAACCACGCGTACCACGAATAGTTGAACCGAAGAACAAAACCGCAAGAAGCAGTATAAGAGTTCCCCCATACAGCAATCGCCCCGAAACACGCCAACCAGAATAATTAATTGAGGCAAATACAAGCATCAGTAAAAACCCAATTACTCCAAACAGAATCTGTTTCTCAAAATTGCCACTTTGTTCCTTACCTAAATCAACACTATAAATTGCAGCTAAGCCTAAACAAAACAACAAAAAGGTGGCTGCAATGAGCACCCAATCAAGCCGTCTAAAATTACTAAGAATGTTTCTTAACATAAAAGATAGAGATTAGCTCTATCTTAAATTATTTTACGGAAATTGTATAGCTATTTAATTTCTCCTGATCCAGAATCAAATCCCTTAAAAACACCTGGATCCAAAATATTGATATCTGGGATTATCGTTATCTGAGTTGAAACTGATAAATTTTGGAATAAATTAAGACTTTCAGTTTTCTTTTCATTTGAAGCCAAAGAACTAAGCTGCGTTTCGGCCACGGCTACCAACTGGCCACTACGTTCCAGAAGAATTACAAACCGTGGTTCCCAAAAACTATAGGGAGATTTATTAAAAACATCAAAAGAAAGATTAGTAACGCTCTCTGGTGCTTCGGCGGTTGGCTTCACAACTGACGTTATCTTGGCATTCTTAATTTCAAAATCAATAGTTTTTTCTTGCATGGACGCAAAATCAACTACTTTTTTCCAATTAATCTTTTCTAGGACTAAACGGACGGAAACACTGGTGCTCGCTGAAGGATAATTGAAATGCAATAAATATTTTGTTTGCCCGGGTAAAATATAACCCTGTTCTAGTTCTGTTTTTTCTTCTCCAATCAAGTAATAATATTCTAATGCCTCTACCGCCCATTGGACATTGGGATTAACAATTTCAGTGATAAAATCTACAGCTCCTTTATTCCCACGCAAAACTCTAGTTTCCCCAACCGCCAAATCTAGTGGTTTGTTAGACTCAGCTAAAAGAGCTAAATTCAGTTTATCTTGAGATAAACGATTCGCCAGAGCCTGAGTATCGCCTGTATCCTTTATATAATAACCAGAAATCAAAACAACGCCGTAGACCAAGAGTGCCCCAACCACAACCGCCAAGGCTAAAATTCCTAGTTTTCTTAAAAGGACGCGATGAGTTACATACCAATAACTATATTTCAGTTCCTTTTCACTTAAATTGTTATAAATGTTGTTCGGCATATTTTATCTTGCCCCGCTTTTCGAGAAGGGCGGTGGTTTATTTCTATTTTTACATTTTAAATTATACCACATTTTGTAAACTTTGCCTAAATCTTATACCCAAAAACCCTTCACTTTCTTATTTTTTCGTGCTAAAATAGACTTGTATTAAAAATATTTTTATTATGAAAAATTCTGAATCGAAAAGCAAGTCTCCAAAAGCTAAGGATCCTAATGCTTATGGCGCCGAACAAATAACTGTTTTGGAAGGCTTAGCGCCTGTTAGAAAACGACCTGGCATGTATATTGGTAATACTGCTAGCGAAGGGTTACACCATTTGTTATGGGAAGTTGTTGACAACTCCATTGATGAAGCCATGGCCGGATACTGTAATGAAATTATCGTAAAAATTTTACCAGATAATATTATTCAGGTTTGTGATAATGGTCGCGGTATTCCGGTTGATATGCATAAAACCACCAAGGTCTCTGCCTTGGAGACTGTTTTAACTAAGCTGCATGCGGGTGGTAAATTCGGTGAAGGTGGCTATAAAGTTTCTGGTGGTTTACATGGCGTGGGTGTTTCTGTTGTTAATGCTTTATCAAGTTACTTGCGGGCTGATGTCCGCCGCGATGGCAAAATGTACATGCAGGAATATAGTTGTGGTAACCCCTTAAAAAAAGTAAAAGAACTCGGTAGTATCGTTCGTCCTAAAAAAATAGATCCCTTTAAACCAGAAGCAGCTTACAAAACAGGTACCGATATTACCTTTAAACCAGATGATACTATTTTTACAGTCTTAGAATATACTTGGGACAAAGTTCTGACTCGTTTGCGCCAACAAGCCTATTTAACAAAAGGAATTCGTTTAATTGCACTCGATTTACGCAACGACAAAAAACCAAAGCAATATGGTTTCTATTTTGAAGGTGGCATCGCTTCTTATGTCCGCCATTTAAATCGAAACCAAAAAATGATCCACAGCAATATTTTTTACGTCGACAAAAACATCAATAATATCAATGTTGAAATCGGTATCAAATATGTTGAAGAATATGATGAAACTCTACTCGCCTTTACCAACAACATTATCAATCCTGAAGGCGGCATGCATGTAGCTGGTTTTAGAACTGCCCTCACCCGCACTTTAAATAGTTACGCCCGCAAAAACAATTTAATCAAAGAAAAAGAAGAAAATTTAAGTGGTGATGATGTCCGCGAGGGTTTAACCGCTGTTATTAGCATTAAAGTTCAAGATCCTCAATTCGAAGGACAAACAAAAGCTAAACTTGGTAATGCTGAAGTTAAACCTGCTGTTGACGCTGTCCTTTCTGATGCTTTATCCATATATCTTGAAGAACACCCCAAGGACGCTGAAAATATAATCGGCAAATCATTACTTGCTGCTCGCGCCCGCATGGCTTCTAAGGCTGCCCGCGACACTGTTTTACGAAAAGGTGTACTCGATAGTTTAAGCTTACCTGGTAAATTAGCTGATTGTTCGTCTCGCGAAGCTGAAAAATGTGAACTCTATATTGTTGAGGGAGATTCTGCTGGTGGTTCGGCTAAACAAGGACGCAACCGTGAATTCCAAGCCATACTCCCCTTACGCGGTAAAATTATTAACGTAGAAAAGGCGCGACTCGACAAAATGCTTGGCAATAATGAAGTTAAATCTTTGATTATTGCGCTTGGTACTAATTTTGCTGAACAATTTGAATTAGAAAAATTACGCTACAATAAAATTATCATCATGACTGATGCTGATGTCGATGGAGCCCATATTAGCACCTTGCTTTTAACTTTCTTCTATAGACACTTCTTACCGTTGATTCAAAATGGTCATTTATATTTAGCTCAACCACCTCTTTATCGCGTTCAAAAAGGTAAAGAAGTAAAATATTTATACAGCGAAACTGAACTCGATGATTATGCCAAGGCCAATAAACTTTCATCCATCCCAATTGTAAACGTAGAAACTGATGACACGGTAACAAATGAAGAAGAAGCCACAGACACAACTTCAGAAGTTCAAGCTCGAGGTTTCAATGTCCAACGTTACAAAGGTTTGGGAGAAATGAACCCAGAACAACTTTGGGACACAACTATGGACCCGGCCAACCGTGTATTGAAGCAAATTAATATCGAAGACGCTGAAAAAGCTGATGAAGTCTTTGATATTTTAATGGGTTCAGATGTAGTTCCACGTAAACGCTTCATTCAGGCACATGCTAAGAATGTTAAGAATTTAGATATTTAAATTTTGGCTTATTTTAGATGAAATTAAGCAAAACTTGCCAACTGAGCATTTTTGTATTATAATTTTAGCGTAAATAGGCCACAGGGCCTTTTTAAAATACTTTAAACAATATGAGTTTCAAAGAAATGCGCTTAATTCAGTACATTATCTCATCTAAGGCTGAATTGAAAAAAGTTACCTGGCCAACCAGAAAAGAAACAACTAAACACACGTTGATTGTTATTGGTATTAGTTTATTCACAGCTGCTTTTTTGGGTGTTTTAGACTTTGTTTTTTCAAAGGTATTAGGACTATTTATATAAAATAAAAATATGCCAAAACAAGTAGCGAACCGTGGACGTCGCTGGTATGTCATTCATACCTATTCCGGCTATGAAGAAAACGTAGCCGAGAACTTAAAGCAACGTATCGAATCCATGGATATGGAAGATAAAATTTTCAATATCCTAATTCCTACGGAGAAAAAAATTAAGATTAAGAACGGCAAGAGAAAAGTCATCACAGAAAAAATATTTCCTGGCTATGTCTTTATTGAAATGTTAGTGACTGATGATTCTTGGTATGTAGTTCGTAACACACCAAACGTTACTGGTTTTATTGGCACAGGCACAGTCCCAACCCCAATTTCTGAAAAAGAAATGAAAGATTTACAAAAACGCATGGGTGTTGATGAACCTAAATATACTATTGATGTTACAGTTGACGCACCAGTCAAAATTGTCGATGGCCCTTTCAAAAACTTTGAAGGCAAAATTTCGGCTATCGACGAAGAACGCGGAAAAGTTAAAGTTCTTGTTTCCATGTTCGGCCGCGAAACCCCTATCGAATTGGATTATTTACAAGTCACAAAATTATAATATAACTTAAGTTGCTCAGATTTTAATCAAATAAATTTGTTTGGTTAGATACCTAGGCGCTTGTTAAGAAGTATGGCTAAGAAAATTAAAGTTCAGATCAAACTCCAAATCGCTGGTGGCAAAGCTACCCCAGCTCCACCTATTGGACCTGCTCTAGGTCAACATGGTGTCGCCATCCAGGATTTCTGTAACCGTTTTAATGAAGCTACCAAAGATAAAGGCGGCGACATTGTTCCAGTGGTCATTACTGTTTACGAAGATCGTAGCTTCGACTTCATCATGAAGACACCTCCAGCTTCTGAGCTCATCAAAAAAGCTGCTGGCATCAAAGCTGGCGCCAAAAATCCTTTAATAGAAAAAGTTGGTTCAATAACAAAAGATCAATTACGCCAAATCGCTGAAACCAAACTTCCTGACTTAAATACAACAAACGTTGAACAAGCCATGAAGACTATTGCTGGTACTGCCAGACAAATGGGCGTAGAAGTAAAGTAATTTAAAATTATTATTCATAATGTTGTGGGAGCCCTCCTACGCTAAAGCTACGAAGGGCGTTACCACCACGGCTTATGTTTCTCCTAAGTTATTTAGGATAAACAAAGGGTCGTGTACCCTTTATTTTTATATGGCACAATCAAAAAGAATTAAAAAACAATCTGCCAAGATTGACGCTAAGAAACTCTACCCTATTGCTGAAGCTATCACTTTAGCTCGAACTTTAGCATCAAAAAAGTTTGATGAAACTGTAGAGCTTCATTTAAAACTTGGCATTGACCCCAAAAAAGGCGACCAACAAGTTCGTAGTACTGTTGTTTTGCCACATAGTTTTGGTAAATCAAAAATCGTGGCTGCCTTTGTAACAGAAGATAAAGCCAAGGAAGCTAAAGAAGCTGGTGCTGATTTCGTTTATACTGAATCAGACATTCCAGAATTACAAAAATCAGGTAAAATTGAATTCGATATTGCGATTGCTATCCCTGGTATCATGAAAAACTTAGCTCCCCTAGCCCGTAATTTAGGAACTAAGGGTTTGATGCCATCACCTAAGAACGAAACTATTACCACGAATCTTAGTAAAACTATTGGCGAATTAAAAAAAGGTAAAATCGCTTTTAAAAACGATGATACTGCTAACATTCACCAAGCCATTGGTAAGCTTAGCCAAGAAGACAAGCAATTAATTGAAAACTTTTCTGCTTTAATGGAGACAATGAAAAAGATTAAGCCAGAATCTTCAAAGGGCGTCTTTATCAAGATGGCGACTCTTTGCACAACGATGGGACCTGGAATCAAATTGGATATCAAATAACGCTTTCTTATTTAAGGAACTCCGCTTCGGTGGAGTTCTTTTGTTTGGATCCATCCGATTTGCGAGTCCGAGTCGATCGTCATTGCGAGACCGTGAAACAGGTCGAAGCAATCCCCGATATCTCAACTGTTATGTACTGCTATTAGGTCTAAATCAAACA
>Ga0247841_10001905_pt1 | contig 43762 bp, 34 predicted proteins | sample LaCruzMarch2015__2_FD_192410 | JGI IMG/M metagenome (GOLD analysis project Ga0247841, IMG submission 192410) | Freshwater microbial communities from meromictic Lake La Cruz, Castile-La Mancha, Spain - LaCruzMarch2015_18m | ecosystem: Environmental > Aquatic > Freshwater > Lake | place: Spain...
ATAGAGGGCATCCATCCCGTGTACACCCCGGGCATCCATCAGCTGGAGTTCGATGACCTGCTGGTGACGGCCTTCCCTCACCAGGACAAGGACCCCATGATGGCCGCCCTGCAGGGATGGAAGAGAGGGAAGCACCGCTTCGAGGTGGGCATGCTGCACGCCGGCATCCAGGGGCTGTCGCGCTACAGCACGGGGGAGGCCAACGAGCTGAGCCTGCCATCTTCCCTGCTTAACCTGGAGGCGGACTATATCGCCCTGGGCCATTTTCACGATAGGGAGGAGATCACCCAGAACGCCTGGTACAGCGGCTCGCTGGAGCGCATGTCCTTTGCCGAGGCCGGGCAGAAGAAGGGATATATCCTGGTGGACCTGGAGCGCAAGAAGAAGGAGCTCGTGCCCCTGGAAACGCGCCCCATGTTCTCATTGGCACCGATAAACGCCAAGGGGAAGAGCGCCGCGGACCTGCAGAGGGAGCTTACCGACGCCCTAGAATCCGTAGAGCTGCAGGGGGCGCTGGTGCGGTTGGTGGTCAAGGACGTCCCGTCCGCGCTGTACCGCAGCCTGGACCTGAACGCCCTGCGCTCCGTGGCCGAGAAGGCGGTGCACCTGGAGATGAAGTTCGATATCCTGCAGGAGTCATCCTCGGTGCAGTGGCGCTCCTCTTCGCTGGGGGACATGGACGCGGAGTTCGATTCCTTCCTCACGCGCAGCGCGGTGGAGGGGACGGACAAGGAAGCGCTCCGGCAGAAAGGGCTGGAGTACGTGCGCCGGAGGATGGGAGAATGAGGCTGGGCTCCCTCGAACTGCACAACTACCGCAAGTTCCGCGACGCCAAGGTGGAGTTCCCCGACGGAGTGGTGGCCATCGTGGGGCAGAACGGCGCGGGCAAGACCACCCTGCTGGAGGCGGTGTCCTGGGCGCTGTTCGGCAACGAAAGCTCGGTGGTGCGCGATGGCAAGGAAGGGGTGATGAGCTCCGGAGCCTCTCCCGGGGACGATTGCTCAGTGGTGCTGGAGTTCGGGCTGGGCGGGGACTGGTACAGACTGGCGCGCAGCATGAAGGGCAAGGGGCTGAAGGCCGAGGCCTCCCTGCAGGTCAACGGGGACCTGGTGGCCAACGGCGAGAAGGCCGTCAGCGAGGCCGTGCGGAGCCGCATCGGCATGGACCACAAGGCCTTCTTCATCTCGGTGTTCGCCAAGCAGAAGGAGCTGAACGCCCTGGCGGACATCAAGCCGGCCGAGCGCAAGAAGCTGGTCCTGCGCATGCTGGGAGTGGACTTCCTGAACGACGTGGTGGCCGACGTGGACAAGGACGCCCGGGAGGCCAAGAGCCGTTCGGACCAGCTGCAGATGCTGCTTCGCGACCAGCAGGGGCAGGAAAAGATACCGGTCCTGCAGAAGCAGAGGGCGGACAAGGTCCTGGAGAGGGACCGGACCGCTGAAGGCCGTGACCGCATGGTCTTGGAGAATGTGGGGACCGGCAAACGGGCTTCCGAGACCCGCGATCTGTGGGAGAGGGAGGAGGGGCGTTACCGCCAGGACGTGGCCTTGGAGAGACGCCTGACCGAGCTGCGGACCGTGCTCACCGGGCGCCAGGAACGGGACGGGCGACTGCGGGTGGAGATCGAAGGCTTGAAGAAGCTGAGCGAATCCTTGCCTGCACTCGAGGCCGGGGAGCTCGATCATCAGAAGGTCAAGGTCGAGGTGGACCGCCTGGTGACGATCCGGGAAAGACACCTGGCGCGCCAGAGGACGGAAGGCGACCTTACCCGAGAGCGCCAGGAGCTGTCCCGCCTAATGATGGAACGGGTCCAGATCGCCCAGGAGCTCTCGAACCTGCCGGACGTGGAGGACCAGTTGGCGGGGGTGGAGAGCGGCCTGGAAGGCATTAGGGAAGCGGCCACGGCCATCGTGACCCAGAAGCGCCTGGTCGAGGCGGACATGGAAAGGCTGCGGAGTAACGCCGCCGAGGCGGCGGAGAAGGCCGCGGAGATCGAGAGGCTGGGCGAGGACAGCAACTGCCCGACCTGCCAGAGGCGCATGGGAGACCAATACTCCAACCTCATTCGGCGATACCAGGAGGACCAGAGGGCCGCGGAAACGAGCCTGACGGAACTGGCGGCGAACCTTCAGGCCTTGATGGGCCAGAAGGAGAGGAACGACCGCAGCAAGAAGGCCATGGAGGAGAAGCGTCGCGGGATGCAGGAACGGTCCGACCGCAAGATCACCCTGAAGCAGAAGGAGAGCGGCGCCCTCCAAGCCATCATGAGCAAGGAGGAGAGGGTCCAGTTACTGGAGAGGCAGCTGGCCGAGATGGGGCCGGTGGAATATGACCAGACCAGGCACCAAGGCCTGCAGAGGCGGCTGGTGGAGCTCGAACCGGCCCATCTGGCCCTGAACAAGGCCCAGGTCAGGATGGAGCGGTTGCCTCTGGCCATCAAGGAACGGGAGGAGAACGCCGTCACCATATCCTCGGACGAGAGGAAGGTCCAGGAAGTGACCTCCGAACGGACCGCACTGGGATTCCAGATGAAGGTGCTCTCGGAGAGGAAGAGAGAGCATGACGAGGCCCGCAGCGCCGATGAGCAGTTGACGCAGAACATGATCCGCGCCGAGGGCGACCTTTCCCGCCTGACCTCCGAGCTGAAAGGGACGGAGGAACGCCTGGCCGAGCTGGAAGGGCACGCCGCCCGGCACAAGGAGCTGCTGGTCGAGCAGGAGCTGCTCAACCGTCTGAGCAAGGTCATGAAAGATTTCAAGGAGAACGTGATCTCCCGGGTGGTCCCGTCATTGTCGGCCACGGCCTCCGACCTCCTGTCGCAGCTGACCGACGGCAAGTACGGCGGGATGCGATTGGACGAGGAGTATGAGATGTTCCTCTACGATCAGGGGGAGGAACACCCTCTGGAACGCTTCTCCGGCGGAGAGTCCGACCTGGCCAACCTGTGCCTGAGACTGGCGATATCCCGCATGATAATGGAGCGGTCCGGTAGCCAGATGAACTTCCTGGTGCTGGACGAGATATTCGGTTCTCAGGACCAGGCCCGCAAGCGCAACATCCTGGAGACGCTGGGGCAGCTGCAGAAGCAGTTCCGACAGATACTTCTGATTACTCACATCGAGGACGTGAAGGACAGTGTCAGCGCGGTGCTGAAGGTCACGGAAAATGAGGATGGGTCCAGCGCGGTCGCGCTGGAAAGATGATTCACTTCTGGTCCGTTACCTGGATCAGATGCCAGCCGAACTGGGTCTTGACCGGTCCGACGACCTCTCCCTTGGCGTGGTTGAAGGCGGCGTCCTCGAACTCCTTGACCATCATGTTCTTCCCGAACCAGCCCAGGTCCCCGCCCTTCCGCCCGGAGGGGCACGAGGAGTGCTGCTTGGCCAGATCGGCGAAGCTAGCCCCGTTCTTGATCAATTGCAACAGTTCCTTGGCCTTTTCCTCTTTGGCCACCAGTATGTGAGCTGCCCTGACTTCTTTGACCATGCCCGACGCATCGCCGAAGGCGATATAAACTTATTTTCCCGCCACTACCGGAAGACCGCCTCGAGGTCCACGTTGTCCATGACCGCCTTCTCCACCAACCGCACCTTCTCGATGTCCTCCGGCTCGATCCTGGCGATTAGATGCTCCACCATCTCCGATGCCGCCAAAGTATCGTAACGGGTCACCAGTATGGGTATACCCTTCTCAAATGCCTTGGAGACCACCTGGTTGGCCGGATACAGCCCTCCGGTGAGGATCAAGCACGAGGTGTCGGTGGAAAGCGCTGCCAGCTGTACGTCGGAGCGGTCTCCGCCGGTGATTATGGCCTTGCGGCGGTGGCGGCGCATGTACTTCAGCGCCGTCTCCATGGTCATGGCGCCGATGTAAACGCCTTCAACGACGCGGTCCAGGCGTTCCCTTCCCACGACCACGTCGGCCGACAGGGCCTCGGCGACCTCTTTCACGGTGAAATAGGTCATCTCCGGGATGTGCGGCACGCAGCCTAGTACCTTGATGCCCTTGGACTCCAGGAAGTTCGCCACCGCCAGGTCGTCCGTCTTGTTCAGGATGACCCCTTTCAGGTTGATCTTGTAGTTGCCAACCAGTTGGCACAGCATGGCGATCTTGTCCAGGGCCGCCGGTTCGGGCGTGGATATCAGCACCAGGTCGGACCCGGTGGCAGCAGCGATGGCCAGTCCGGACACGTCGTTGAGATAGCCGGTGGTGACCTCCCTGGTCCCCTCGATGAGCATCAGATCGCAGTCGCAGGAGGCCTTCTTGAAGGCCGCCTTGATCGCGTCCATGCGCACCGGGCGGAAGATGTCATAGGTGAATGGGCACAGCACCTCCTCAGGTGGTTCCATGCCCACCACCCGGCGCATCAGGTAGGCGTCGTGGTCGATGACCCGGTCACCTTCCCGCATGAGGTGTTCCTTGAAGGGCTTGAAGAAGCCCACCTGGCCCTGGAAGTTCTTGGCCAAGCCCAAAGTTATCATGGACTTGCCCGACTTCTCTACCACCGAACCTAGATACAGAGATCTCATTTTTGCTCCCCCTTGATCGTGACCAATGCGTCCACCGCCGTGACTCCCGTTCCCTCGTCCCCCACCATGACCGGGTTTATCTCCAGCTCCTCCAGCTCCGGGTGCTCCATGGAGAGCTGGGAAACCTTCAGGATGACGTCCGTCAGGGCCGGTATGTCCCCCGGCCTCTTTCCCCTGGCACCGGTGAGCATGGGATAGGCTCGGATGGAACGGATCATGCGCTCCACATCGTTGCGGTCCAGAGGCGCTATGCCCTGGGTGACGTCCTTCATTATCTCCACGAATATTCCGCCCAGCCCGAAGGTAATGACCGGCCCGAACTGATCGTCCCGGACCATGCCTACGATGACCTCCCGGCCTTTGACCATCCCCTGGATGGAAACGCCGGTTATCTTGGCCTTGGGCAACTTGTCCCGCACCTGGGCCAGCATCACCTCGTAGGAGCGGGTAAGCTCTTCCGCCGAATCGATGTCAAGCACCACTCCGCCCACGTCGGTCTTGTGGGCGATGTCCGGCGATTCCACCTTCATGACCACCGGGAAGCCGATGCTGTCCGCCAGGTCGATGGCCCTCCCCAGGTCCTTGGCGATGCCCTCGTGGGGGGTGGCGATGCCGTAGGCCCGTAGGATGCCTTTGCCCTCCGCTTCGCTGAGCGCCAGACGCCCTTCGTAACGTACGCTATCGATTATCTCGCGCACCGCCTCGTGGTCGGCCTCGAAGCGCTTGATGGCCTGTACCTCCGATCTCTCCATGCTGTGCTTATGCTCCACCATGGCGGCCAGGGCGCGTATGCCCCGGTCCGGGGACGGATAGTTGGGAATGCCGGCGGCCTTGAGCATATCGATGGGACCGGCCATCTCCTTGCCCCCCACGAAGGCCGTGACTATAGGCTTGGGCGAGGAACCGGCAAAGGCCGTGAGCGTCCTGGCCACGGACGATATGTCCACCAGGTCCGTGGGAGCCAGGAGCGCCACCACACAGGCCACGTTCGGATCGTCCATGACCGTGCGTATGGCATGGTCGTAACGCTCGGAATCGGCGTCTCCGACCACGTCAATAGGATTGTAAAGGCTGGCCGCCGGAGGAAGCTTCTTCCTCAGCTTCTCGATCGTGGCCGCCTCGAACGAGGCCAGCGTGAGGCCGTTGTCCGAACAGGCATCGGCGGCCATGACCCCCAATCCGCCGGCGTTGGTGACTATGGCCACACCCTCGCCTTGCGGCAAGGGCATGGTAGAAAAGGCTTGCAGCAGGTCGAACATCTCCTCGATGTTCTTCACGCGGACCACTCCAGACTGCCTCATGGCCGCGTCGTACACCTTGTCGCTGCCGGACATGGCCCCGGTGTGGGACGAGGCGGCCTTGGCGCCGCTGCTGGTTCGTCCCGCCTTGAGGGCTATCACCGGCTTGACCCTGGTGGTCAGCTCGGCCTGCCGGAGGAACTCCCTTCCCCGGTCGGTGCCCTCGATGTACAGGCCGATGACCTTGGTCAGGGGATCGTCCCTCAGATACTCCAGGAGATGCCCCTCGTCCACGTCCAGCTTGTTGCCCACGCTCACGAACTTGGAGAAGCCGATGTTGATGTTGGCCGCCCAGTCCAGCATCACCACGCATATGGCTCCGGACTGCGACGATATGGCTATGTTGCCCTGCTTCGGCGGTTCCGTGGCGAAGGTGGCGTTCATGTGGTGGTGAGTGTTGACCAATCCCAGGCAATTGGGTCCCAGCACCCTCATGCCGTAGCGGTGGGCTATCTCGCCCAGCTGCTTCTCCAGCTGCGCACCTTCCAGCCCCACCTCTTTAAAACCAGCGCTGATGATCACGGCGGCCTTGACCCCTTTCTGTCCACATTCCTCCATGACCTGCAGGACGAACTTGGCCGGCACCACGACCACGGCCATCTCCACGCTCCCCGGCACATCGGTTATGGTGGGGAAGCATTTGAGGCCTAAAACTTCCTGGTAACGGGGGTTGATAGGGTACAGACCGCCCTTGAAACCCGATTCCATGAGGTTGGCCAGTATGATGTGGCCTACCTTGTTATTCTCCTGGGAGGCCCCGATGACCGCCACGCTGGTCGGTTCAAAAAGCTCACGCATCTGGAAGCATAATGGCTGGGAGCCGGTCATATCCTTTTCGGCACAAGGTTAATATGACCGGGGGTGGTGTACATCATTGCCGCCAGTAAAAAAGAGGGTGACCGTGATCCCTACAATAGCCTGGCGGTGCACAGTGCGCCGATAGGTCCCTGCAGGAACAACGATGTGACATCGCGTCATGACTGGAGGACAACCCCGGGGCACGACAACGAACCACCCGCCCGGGTCAGTGTGGGGAGCGCGGTCCGCCGCGGCCGTGAACCAATCTGTTAGGGCGGGGGGCACACCCCTCATCTTATTAATTGACCATCCGACCTGGGAGATGGCCCGTAGTCCGACGATGGAATTCTTGATCACATGCTCAATAGGAACCATTCCCTGGGCAGCCGTAGGATACGCTTATCGGAGGTCAGCCCGATGGAGGTATCGGCGACCAGTATTCCATGGTCGGCACCGATCTTCTTCATTGTCCGCTCCACCTGTTCCGGGCCTTTGCGACCCCAGGATATTTCCATCACCAATGATCGACCGTCCATCCGTTGTATGACGAAATCGGCATTTCCATCCTCGACCAGGTAATCGAATCCTTGGATCGACCCTTGCCTCACCCATTCACGAAGATACAGGGTGGCGATGTCCTCGAACACCTTGCCCATGTCATCATGCCCTCCGCCCCAGCTTCCGATCTTTGAAAGCAAGGCCACCCTCATCGCCGGTGCCACGAACTTGTACTTGGGAGTCTTGCGCAGACGGGTGGATTCTGAACCATAAGGCTTGATGCGGTAGATTATTCCGGCAGCCTCCAGGGACCCTAGTAGATCGATCAAGGTCCGATTGTTCATACCTAGATTAGTACACAATGATTCGTGGCTGATCCGGTCGGCCACCGCCAACGCGGTAAGGAGCATATGTGCTTTGATAAGCGTGGAACGGTCGAAGCTACGGACGTTGACCAGGTCCTGATCTATCACCTTGTCCGAGGTAGCATTGATCATCGAGAACGCCTCCTGCGGGCTGAGACCAAGGGCAGAAGGTAAAGTTCCTATGCGCAGATAATTTGCCGTTTCCCCCGATACATGGGACAATGACTCGACCACCTCGTCATTCAAACGGACCAATCGTTCGTAGCTAGCCTGAGGTGTAGTCGATGCAACAAGTGCCTCACTGACCCTCGCGGACATTGATGGCGGGGCGTTATGGCCGCAACCGAGTCTCAGATATTCGGTGAAAGTCAGCGGTTCGACCGGAAGAAGCGTTGCCCTCCGGGTGGTGTCCGCGGTACTGGTCAGGGCGATCATGGATGATCCAGTGGCCAAGATGAAAACCCGGCGCGAACGGTCGTAAAGCACCTTCAGGGCCATGGCCCAATTCGGATCGTATTGGATCTCGTCCAGCAACAGATAGACCTCTTCTCCGGCGCGAAGCTGGTCGAAATGCGTCATCGTTTTTCTTTCGAAAGCGTTGATAAGGTCGTTCAACCCCATGCCCAGATTCAGACCAACGCTGTCCATGGTCGCGTATAGGACCCTGGTCCGAGGAATTCCCAGAGATAATAGGTATTGATAGGTCTGGGCCAGTATGGTGGTCTTTCCCACCCCTCTCAAGCCTGGCATGAGCACCCACCGCCCCTTTTCCTCCCCCTGACGGAACTTATCTACCTTCCCGATCAGGATAGAAAAAGCGTTCCGATTTGGTCTGGACACATCATCGAGATGGGTATAGAGCCGTAGCTGGCTCTCGGCGTTGATGATCTGAGAATCGATATACGGTGTCAGAAGATCGTGCCTCGGCTCTACCATGATAGTGTATTGTAACTCATTGAAAATAAAGCTTTTCAATGTATTATAATACACTGAATTCGATCAACCCGATCCTATCTCAGATAGACGCTTCCAACGTTCCGGTCCTGCACCCAATCATCATCGGTGTTGGCGGTCTTCTTGACCGTGATCATGTCCTCTATCCTGGTGTCCGTGAGATCGGCCATGGCCAGGGCCTGCGCTTCCGGGAACAGCGGGACCTTGGGGGACCCGAACTCGGTGGTCCCATGACTGGACAGCACCAGATGCTGGACCTTCAGAGACAGTTCCTCAGGGAAGCTCTCTATCAACCGGCAGGCATCGTTGACCATGCCCGCCCCGACCACCAGATGGCCTATCAGGCGCCCCTGGTTCGTGGAACCTATTATGCTGGTCACCGTGTATTCCCGCAGCTTGCCGATATCGTGCAGGATCGCCCCGGTCAACAGGAGGTCCCGGTCCAGGTCATGATATTGCTGGGCGTAGAACTCGCACAGCTTGGTGACCCGAAGGGTATGCTCCAGCAGGCCGCCCAGCCAATTGGCGTGATGGGTTATGGAGGCGGGACAGGAGCAGAAGCTTTTCACAAAATCCGCGTCGGTGAAAAAGGAGGATAGCAGTTCTTTCAACCATCTATCCTCGACCTTCTTTATTACGGAGAAGAGCTGGGCGCGCATGACCTCCACGTCCTCGGTGGTCGAGGCCACGAAATCGGCAAGTTCGAACTCACCCTCCTTCAGCACCGCCACGGAGTCTCCGGAGATGGGGTTCACATGTATCTCCAGGGCGTCCTTGAACTCGCTGACCTTTCCCTTCACATGGACCACTGACCCCTTCTCGATGGTGTCCAACAAGGCCTTGATCCTCTTCTCGTCCTTGTCGCCCCAATATTTTAAGGCCAGGTCGCCGCCGGAATCCGATATCCACAGCTGGAACGTGAACCCGTTCTTGTATTGGGACACCGGTTTCTTGAAGCGGACGGCGAACAGGTCATCAACGGTCCCCCCGGCCTTGAGCTCCCTTATAGTGATCGTCTTGCGCATCTTTCTCCCCTTCTTCCTTGACCTTAGACCCTTATATGAATTTCCTATACCTCACCGAAACTGCGGGTCGGCAACTATCCGCCTTAGCCAGCGCTCGGCCTCCTCGTGGTATGGATGCACCCTTTCCCTCTCCCGGAACTCCCGGTCGTGATAGGAACCGAAGCGCAGTCCGTTCTGCAGGTGCAGCAGTTCGTGATAGAGCACGTAACTGGACACGTACGATGGTACCTCTATCCGGTCCAGCACGCGGCTCACGGCCACCACGCGCATTATGACGCTGCAGTAGCCCACCCTCTGGCGATTATCCCCTTTTGTCCAGGTGAGATAGGAGTCCGGGACCTTGTTGACCAATCCGGTGTCCAGCAGGTCCTGGTATAGCGACCCGAGATCTTGCGCCTTCCCCGCCTGGCGATAGGCCAGGTTTCGGCTTCGCTTAAGATATAGCGGCTGGTTCCTGTGAATGAACTCCGGGCTCAGGAAATGCTGCCGCAGCCGTTCGGAATAGATGTCCTTGGCCCCTCCGCGCCCCATGCGCCCGAATATTCCGCGGGCCAGATCGGTGATGAGCTCCACACCGGAGTCCATCATGTAATCGGTTATTTGCAGTTCCGCGCTCTCCGAGCACCGTCTCCAGGTGGCCTTGAACTCCTTGAAGCCCTCCCAGTCGGCGCTGACGTTGGAGAAACCATGCTCGGCGCCGACCCGGGCGAAGCATTGCTGCAATATATCGCCCCGATCACCCACCTCGATGATGTTCCTGTAGGATGTGTCCGTCAATTTACCACTTGCCAGCAGAGTCGCCTGGAAGGAATATAACCGCTCAGCATAGTTGCAGACTACGTCCTATGCCTCGGACGGTTGCGCTGGAGCACGCCCCGGTCAACGACGCAGGCAAATATGAACCGTTGCCCGGAATCATCTTGAAATTTAGATATATAACCATAGATTTAAGTAATCTGGAGACACATTATGTCTACCGGATGGGAATGGTCTGTTTTTCAAGGGACCATCGGGACAAGCATATTATCACCAGAGGTAACGTTGATGGTATCGTCTCGGCGGCCATATTCCTTAGTGTTCATCCGGATGCAAAGGTAACTTTCGTCACTTCCCCCGTGGCCGGAGCCAAGGCCCTGTCCTTGGACACCGTTTCCGACGAGCTGTACCTGGTCGATCTGGCTCCGGTACCTGATCTGGTGGAGGCGGTGCGATCCCGTCGTTCGAGTCAGAAACTGACGCTGGTGGACCACCACCCTTCATCCCTATCCGTGGAATGTCAAACCCTGGTCAAAGAGGGCGTGAGCGCCGCCAACGTGCTGTTCCATCATTTGCGACCCCGCGACGACCTGAGGAAGCTGGTGGCGGTGGCGGACCTGGTGGAGTACATGCCCACCCCCTTGCTGGACCGGGAGATGCGGAGGTACGGGAGCCAGCGCGTCGACCAGGAATCCATGGTCCTGGACTTCTCCTGGCGTCTGATAATTGAGGACGACCGCTTCCGTTACAGCGCGGCCAAGCTGCTGGCCCAAGGGCTTTGGCCTTCGCAGGTGGACCTCATCAAACGCCGTTATATTCAGGTGGTGAACGAGAAGAGGTGGCCTCGGGCCTTGGCCAAGGTCGACAGCGCCCTGAAGGTGCGTGGACCCTTGGGGATCATGGACGAGATGGATCGAAATCGTTCACTTTACGGTTTCGGCACTCGGGCGCTGGTGGAGGTGGCCTATCGCCGGGGATGCGGTTATGCGGTCATGATAAACCCCCGGGGAAAGTACTCCTCCGTCTCGGTCAGAGGAATATCGCCCGCTTCCATTGATCTCGGACGGTTCGTGGAGGATTTCACCAGCACGAACGGGGTCGACGGTGGAGGGCATCCTAAGGCCGCCGGGGCCAGGATACCTACATGCAGCAACGAGCTGTTTCTGGACAACCTGCTGGAGAAGGTGTCCTGATCTCAGCTGCCGCCTACTTCAATCTGAAGTTCGACTTGAACGTGTAGAGCAGCATGACCACGCAGACCTGGATGGCGATGGCCGATAGCACCAGGGCGATGATGGGCAGCAGGATGTCCGCGCTCTCCTTGGCCGGGACCGTGGCCGAGACGCTGGAACTGGGACCGCTTTCCCCATCCCCGTTCACCGCTGTGACGTAATATATGAAATTGGACCCGTCATCGAGATCACGGTCGTGATAGGCTGTGATGGGCGCGGTGATGTTGGCGACGACCTCCATGTCACCGAGGTCATTGCTTCGATAAACGAGATAGTTCGTGGCGTTCTCAGATGTTTGCCAGCTCAGGTCCACGTAGTCCCTGCCGACCTGGGCTTGCAGGTCAGATGGCACCGCTGGGGCGGCCTGTACGATCGGAGCGACGAGCACGAGTAGTACCATTACTAACGATATCGCCGAGAACATGGAACGCGCGGACATGACGATCTTCCCGACCGCCTATGCCGACCAGATGAGATAAAATTTGCCATCAGGACAGAGGCTTTCGCATGATCAGGTTGTTGCCGTTGCGGTACATGAGATCGTAGCCGTTGTAGTAGTAGAACTCCAAAGCCCGCTCATTGGTGGATTGCACGCAGAGCTCCACCCCGACCTTGCCGTTCTCCTTTCCTGCGGACTCGATCATCTCCATCATCCGCATGCCCAGCCCCTTCCCCTGCCAGCCCCGATGCACCTGGAAGGACGATATGAAGATGTACTCGTCCATCTCCTCCACGCAGTTGTAGGCCACGATGCCCTCGTCCTCCAAAAGAACCGTGGTGGTCACCTGCTGGTCCAGTAGGAGCTCCATGAGCTTCTCGTCGTTCCATTCCTCGCCCCAGGCGGACAGGATGATGCCGGCCATGTTCTCGCGGCTCATGGCCACCAGATCAGGCAGGTCGGAACGGAGCATTTGACGGCTGCGCATCGGTCAGGAAAGAGCGCCCGTGTAGAAAAGGTTAGGGAAAGGTCGCTCGAGCGTCCGGACAGGATCCCCCCTTATCCATCGAATTTGTGTGGATTTTCATACTGGGCGTTCTGCCTTAATTGGTATTTTATTAAGCGTTACGGAGCATCCATACGATTGTTTAAATATCACATGCTAATTTGAAAGCTTCAGAGGCAGTATAAGATGGTCACCGTAACCGATGAGGCTAGCAAGTACATCGTGGATCTGATCGCCAAGAACAACAAGTCCGGATTCGGCATCAGGATTTACCTGGCCGGAATGGGCTGCTCCGGCGCCCAGTTCGGCATGTCTTTCCAGAAGGACGTCAAGGAGGGAGACATCGAGCAGAAGGTCGATGGATTCTCCGTCTACTACGACGAGGAGACCAAAGAGGTCCTGGACGCCTGTACCGTGGACTTCGTGGAGACCCCCTACGGCTCCGGCCTGGTGGTCAACAACCCCAACGCCAGCGGTAGCTGCGGGTCCTGCGGTGGCGGCTGCCACTAAATCCCTTCCCAATCCCTTTTATTTTATTATCCAACATCCATTTACCCATTGTGTATTTTGAGCACCCTCTGATCAGGCAGCGGTCCGTGCAGCTGCGGGACTACCAGGTGGAGCTGGCCCGTTGCGCCTCCCGTTCCTCCACCCTGCTGGTCCTTCCCACGGGACTGGGAAAGACCGTGGTGGCGGCCATGGTCGTCGCCGAGGTGCTGCAAAAGAAAGGGGGAAAGGTGCTCTTCCTGGCTCCCACGCGGCCGCTGGTGGAGCAGCACCATCGAACGCTGGAGACCATGATCGAGGGCAAACGCATCGGCATGATGACCGGCGAGGTGGACCCTCTGGAGAGAGAACTGATATTTCTGGAGAACGACATCATCGCCTCCACCCCCCAGGTAGTTGCCAACGACCTCAAGCAGGGGCGCATCGACCTTGAGAAGGTGAAGCTCATCATTTTCGACGAGGCCCACCGAGCCGTGGGCAACTACGCCTACGTGGACGTGGCCAAGGAGTACATGGAGCACGACGGACTGGTCTTAGGCATGACCGCCTCCCCCGGCAGCGACAAGGGGAAGGTCAAGGAGGTCTGCCAGAATCTCAACATCAAGGAGATAGAGGTGCGCACGGAAAGGGACCTGGACGTGGCCAAGTACGTCCAGTCCGTGCGCATGGACTGGGTGGAAGTGGAGCTGCCGCTAGAGATGAACCGCATAGCCAGGTCCATCCAGACGCTCTACGAGGAGTACGTTAAGGAGCTGGTGGGGCTGGGCGTGGTGGACAAGGACCGGGTCATGAACAAGCGCTACCTCCTGGAGATGGCCGCCCTCTGGCAGGCTCGATTGCGCTCCGGGGAGAAGAGCCGCATCCTGTTCAAGGCGGTCAGCGTCCAGGCCAAGGTGGTCAAGGTGGAGCACGCCCTGGACCTGGTGGAGACGCAAGGCATGACCGCCCTCCGAGCCTACCTGGAGAGGATGAAGGATGAAGCGTCGTCCGAGGCCGGGTCCAAGGCCTCCCGGGACATCGTCTCGTCTACGCACTTCCAGCAGATATGGGACATGGCCCAGGCGGTGAAGGCCGAGCACCCCAAGCTCTCCCGGGTCATGAACGTGGTGGCCAGGCAGATCAGCGAAAGCCCTTCGTCCCGGATACTGGTGTTCACGCATTACCGCGACACCTGCGAGCTGGTGGCCTCCAAGCTGTCCCGGGTGGAAGGTGTCCGCGCCGCCAAATTGGTCGGCCAGTCGGACCGGAAGGGAGAGAAGGGGTTGCGCCAGAAGGAGCAGGTGGGAGTGCTGGAACGTTTCCGCCAGGGGGAGTTCAACGTGCTGGTGGCGACGTCCGTTGGAGAGGAAGGATTGGACGTGGCCAGCACCGATCTGGTCATATTCTACGAACCGGTCCCTTCCGAGATCCGCAGCATACAGCGCCGCGGCCGTACCGGACGCTCGAGAGCAGGGAAGGTGGTCATATTCATCACCAAGGGCACCAAGGACGAGGCCTACTATTATTCCAGCCTGAACAAGGAGAAGTCCATGCGCCGCCGTCTGGATACCATGAAGGACGAGCTGTCCGGGGACCATCCTAAAGAAGGCCAGCGCACCCTGGGCGATTTCTAGCTGGTCATGGATTAAATAATCGCGAGTCGTTGGCATTAGCATGCTCTTCCAGGAACTGGCCGAAACCTACGAGAGGTTGGAGGCCACCTCCTCCAGGCTGGAGATGACGGATATCCTGGCCGAGGCCTTTCGTCACTTCGATCCATCAGAGATTAAGATGGCCGTTTATCTGACCCAGGGGCAGCTTTACCCGGACTTCAACCCTTTGAAGTTGGGCATGGCCGATAAGATGATCCTCAAGGCCATCGCCTTCGCCTCCGGAGCCCGGGAGAGCGAGGTGCAGGAGCTTATGCTGAAGGAGGGCGACCCGGGCCTGGTGGCCCAGCAGGTCTTCGCCAGCAAGAAGCAGACCACCCTGTTCTCGGAACCGTTGACGCTCAAGAGGACCTACCAGACCTTAGAGTCGATAGCCAGGGCGGAGGGGGGCGGCTCGCAGGACATGAAGATCAAGCTCATGTCCAAACTGTTGAGCGACTCTTCCTCCTCTGAGGCAAAATTCTTGTCCAGGGTCATAACCGGGAGGATGCGCCTGGGCGTCTCCTCCATGACCGTCCTGGACGCGCTGGCGGTGGCCTTCGCCACGAAGGATGACCGGGACGTGGTGGAACGCGCCTTCAACGTCTCGTCCGACCTGGGCCTGGTGGCCGAGGAGATGGCCCTGCACGGCCTGGATGGGGTCAAGGACATCCATGTCCAGGTGAACCGGCCGTTGCGGGCCATGCTGGCCGAGCGCATGTCCTCCCCGGAGGAGATATTGGAGAAGATGGGCGGGAACTGCGCCTTCGAGTACAAGTACGACGGGGTGCGCGTCCAGGCGCACATTTCTAATGGTGAGGTCCGGCTGTACTCCAGAAAGCTGGACGAGCTGACCTCACAGTTCCCGGACGTGGTGGCCAGCCTGAAAAAGACCATCGTGGCGGAAAGCGCCATCGTGGAGGGGGAATGCGTGCCCGTGGACCTGAACACCGGCGAGTTCCTCCCCTTCCAGGAAGTGTCGCATCGCCGCGGGCGCAAGTACGGGCTGGAGGAGGCCGTGGAGGACTACCCCGTGCGCCTCTGCCTGTTCGACTGCATCCTGAAGGACGGGGAGGACCTGACCTCCGCGCCGTTCCTGCAGAGAAGGGAGGCTCTGAGGTCCATCGTCCGCCCGGATGACTCTGTCACCCTATCGGAGATCCGCCTGCTCTCCTCCGCCGACGAGGCCCAGGCCTTCTTTCAGGAAGCGATCAAGGATGGTTGCGAAGGGCTGATGGCCAAGTCCGTGGCGGAGGGTTCCGTCTACCGGGCCGGAAATCGCGGCTTCCTGTGGATCAAGTACAAGAAGGAGTACCGCTCGGAGATGAACGACACCGTGGACCTGGCGGTCGTGGGGGCCTTCGCCGGCCGGGGCAAGCGCAAGGGCTTCTACGGCGCCCTGCTCATGGCCACCTACGACGAGCGCTCGGACACGTTCCAGACCGTCTCGAAACTGGGCAGCGGCTTCGACGACGCCAACCTGGCATCGCTCTTGGAGATGCTGGCCGGTGACCGATTGCCGGACAAGCACCATCTGGTGGACTCGAAGATGGTGGCCGATTACTGGTTCCAGCCCCGCCTGGTGCTGGAGGTCCGGGGAGCTGAGATCACCCTCTCGCCCATACATACCTGCTCCTTCGGCTCCATAAGGAAGGACTCCGGGCTGGCCATCCGTTTCCCGCGCTTCACCGGCCGCTTCCGGGACGATAAGGAGGGGCGGGAGGCCACCAGCAGCCAGGAACTTCTGGCCATGTACCAGGCCCAGCTCAAACAGGTGGAGTGATGTCAAAAGGTTTATAGCCCCCTCCCATATTGGTCCATTTCATGGAGATCGAGCTCTTAGAGAAGGAAAAGGACTCCATCAAGGTCCGTATCAAAGGAGCGGACATGACCTTGATCACTCCCCTGGTGCAGGCACTTTTGGAGGACAAGGACGTGGCCGAGGTAAAGTACACCATCGGTCACAGCCAAATGGAAGACCCTACCCTTTACATCCGGGTCAAGACCGGAAAGCCCCAATCGGCCCTGAAGAAGACAGCGAAGTCCCTGACCAACGAATTCAAGGAGGCCAGGGAGGCTTTGCAGAAGGATCTGAAGTAATTTTCATGGTCCAGACCAGCGGCGACCGGGAGCGGGACATCGGTCTGGAGGTCTTTTTTTCAGACGCTCCGGGCAGCGGAGGGAAGCTCAAGTCCACCGCCGAGGACTTCGTCGTGGACGAGGTCTCCAAGTACCCCCCGGCCAAGCCGGAGAGCAATGTTTGCGTGGCACGAGTGACCGCCACCAATTGGGAGACGAACCGCCTGGTCCGGCACCTGTCCAGATCATTGGGGATATCCCGCAACCTCATAGGGTTCGCCGGCACCAAGGACAAACGGGCTGTCACCACCCAGCTGATATCCTTCCAGGCTCCGGTGGAGAGCGTGATGGCCGTTCAGCTCTCGCAGGTCATCATCCATGACGCCTACATGGCCAAGCGGGCCATGACCATCGGGGACCTGGTGGGCAACCGCTTCACCATACGCATTCGCGACACCGCGCTGCGCGGGAACGATCTGCGTTCCTCTCTGGAAGGGACGGAAGCGTCGTTGCGCGCCCTGGGCGGATTCCCCAACTACTTCGGCGTGCAGCGCTTCGGCACCGTGCGGCCGGTGACGCATCTGGTCGGACGCGCCATCGTCAAGGGCGACCTGGAGCAGGCCGCGCTGCTGTACATCGGCAACCCCAGCGATGAGGAGGACGAACAGTCCCGGGCGGCCCGGGAGGCTTTGCAGAGGGACCGGGACTATGCGGCCGCCCTGCGCGACTTCCCCTGGAAGCTGACCTTCGAGCGCATGGTGATCGGCTACCTGGCCCGCAACCCCGAGGACTACGCCGGGGCCATACGCGTGCTGCCGCCGAACCTGCAGATGATGTTCGTGCACGCCTACCAGTCGTACCTGTTCAATCTGGTTCTATCAGAGAGGTTGAGGAGGGGCATACCTCTGAACGCTCCCATCGTCGGCGACATCGTGCTGCCGGCGGACAAGGACGGGAACCCGGACCACGACAAGCAGGTGCCGGTGACGTCCGTGAACGTGGACCTGGTGGAGCGACAGGTGCGCGATCGGCGGGCCTTCGTCTCCGGCACCCTGTTCGGCTCCGAATCGGTGATGGCCGAAGGGGAGATGGGAGAGATCGAGCGCCAGGCCATCGAGCGCGAGAGGCTGTCACCCCGGGACTTTTTGGTGCCAGCGATCCCGCATTGCTCCTCCAAAGGTTCGCGCCGAGAGCTGGTATGCGAGTACAAGGACCTCAAGCTGGACGTCAGCGAGGACGAGTATACGGCCTCCTTCTTCCTGGGCAAGGGCTGCTACGCCACGGTGCTCCTGCGGGAGTTCATGAAATCTGATATCACAGATTACTGATCAGAGCCGGCTCCAGTCCCTTTCCTCCGGTTCCGGGGTCTCGGGAGCTTCCGTTCCGGTGTCGTCTTCAGACCCTTCGGTCGCCCTCTTCGGTACCGGCCTTTCACTTAAAACGTGGCCGCAGCGCGGGCATTTTCCGGCGCTCTGGCATTCCTTGCACAGCATGCTGTTGCAGTTGGGGCAGGCCGATACGGCCAGGGCCCCGTGGAACAGGCAGCGACGGCCGTCCATGTCGTCGGCCTTCTCCGGCTTCTTCTCCGGCTTGGGCGGATAGAAGGTGTCGTAGAGGTCCTTTTCCTCCGAGCCGAAGAGGCGCACTCCTTCGCGGTCGGCGCGATCGGATGGCTGGCCGCGATCGTCCGGCAGGAACACCGCATCGGGCTTGGTCTGCTTCTTGCGCTTGGGCTGCGCCACGAAAAGGTCGTCTGTGGCGCGGGTGGCGGACGGACCCCTCTGTCCCTTGGAACGGGGCATGGGCGCGGGGCGCTCCCCGACCTTCAGCGAATTGATGATGGAGATTATGTTGCGGGCCTTGTAGACGCCGATGTTCAGCCCTTCCATGAGGGAGAACAGGTTGCGCTTATCCTCCGGCATGCTGAGGGCGGTGCGCAACTGCTTCTCGGTCTCCTGGTCCGGCATGACGTAGGTGAAATCGATGTCGTTCACGCCCTCGATATAGCCGAGGACGCGCCGGGCCTGACCGATGTCCCTTTCCGGAAGCGACGAGTAGACTTCGGACAGCGAGATGCCGCCCTGGCCGCTGCGGGCGGAGCGGTAGTAGTTGAGAAGTACGACACGGGACTGCATCTCCAGCGAGGCGAACTCGTCCTCTCCCAATTGCGACGGGTCGACGTATTCACGCTGATCTATGAACCCGAAGACATCGTCCAGCATCTGGTACGGCACGTTGCATTCCCGGAAGACCTCCTCCTTGCTCATGCGCCTTCCGTTGCGGTACTGGAACTCCAGGACCTTTCCGGCCCACTCCGATACCTGCTTCTCGCGGTGCTTGCCGTCGGCCATGCGCAGCCCCTCGGTGGCCGAGGTCATGTTGGGATTGAGCTCTAACGCCTTCTCGAAGCCCCGGCGGGCCTGATCATACTTGCCCAGGCGAAGGAGGGCGAAACCCTTCCCGTTCCAGGCGGCGGGATCGGTGGGGTCCAGGCCGATGGCGTTGTCATAGCTGCGCACCACATCGTCGTCGCGCTTGAGCCGTTCGGCCAGGTCCGCCCTCTCCATCCAGGCGTGGCGGTTGCGAGGATCGATGGTCAGGGACTTCTCCAGCAGGGCGAAGCCCTTCTCGGGATTGCCCATCTTGTCCTCCAGCAGGCCCATGCTCTCCAGGACGGAGGCTTCGGTCGGTTCCAAGGCCAAGGCCTTGTTGTAAGAGTCCATGGCGTCCTCGTTCCGACCCATGTCCTCCATCACCTTGCCCCGCAGCTTGTAGATGCCGAACTCCTCGGCCCCTTGGTCCAGGGCCCGGTTGAAGCATAGCAGGGCGTTCTCCATCTCCCCCAACCGATACAGGGCGTTGCCCTTGTACTTCCAGGTCTGGGCGTCGGAGCGGTCTATCGCCAGTGCTCTATCGAAGGCCTCCACCGCTTCCTGCAGGCGGTTCAGGGAGGCCAGGGCGCGCCCGCGGTCCCCATGGTAGCTGGCCACGGAGCTGTCCAGGGTAACGCACTGTTCGAAGATGTTCAGGGCCATCTCGTAATTGCGCATCATCAGCAGGGCCAGCCCCTTCTTGGCCAGCGATTCCACGTCATGGTTGATGGTGAAGGCGATGTCGTAGGCCTCGGCGGCCTCGCCGTACTTGCCCATGGCCATCAGCACCCGGCCCTTGCCTTTGTAGAGTATGGGGTCGGACTCATCCAGCCTTATGGCCGAGGTGATGGTGGCCAGCGCCTCCTCCAGCTTGTCCAATTTCTCCAGCGCTCCCGCCTTGTCGATCATGGCGGACTTGTTGCGCGGGTCGATGCGCAGGATGTCGTCGCACACCTTCTTTATCGCTTCGGCGTCCCCCTTGGCCACCAGGGCGTTGCGCTTCAGCTGCAGCACCGGCATGTCCCCGGGCTCGATCTCCAGCGCCCGATCATAGGAGCGCACGGCCTCCGCGTGGTTGTTCAGATTGAACTGGGCCAGGCCCCGGTCGACCCAGGCCACCTTGTTCTTGGGGTCCAACTTGACTATCCGGTCGCAGACCTTGACAATGTCATCGTTGCGCCCCAGGGACTTCAGGCTGCCCTTCTTGGAGGTCAGGACCTCGATGTCCTTGGGTCCGGTCTCCAGGGCCTTGTCGAACGACTGCACCGCCTCCTCGTGGCGGGTCAGCTTGGCCAGGACCTGCCCGCGGCGGGCGTGCACGAAGCGCCCTTCCTTATCCAGCAATATGGCCTGGTCGTAGCAGCCCAAGGCCTCCTCGTACCTTTCCAGCCATTCCAAGGCTATGCCTTTGCTTATCCAGACGTTCTTGTCCTTGATGTCCAGCGACAAGGCCTGGTCGTAGCAGATTATGGCCTCCTCGAAGCGCCGCAGGCTTTCCAGGCACAGCCCTTTCTGATAGATGGCCTTCCTGTCCTGGGGGGACAGGGCGATGGTCTTGTTGTAGGCCTGCACCGCCTCCTCGAAGCGCTTCAGCATGAACAGGGAATCAGCCTGTACGCGCCAAAGCACCAGCTGCCCCGGGTCGTGGATGCTGCCCTGGACCGCGCGGGCCAGGGCGTCCTCGTATTTTTCCAGGGAGAACAAGGCCACGGCAATGCCCTTGGAGGCGTCCACGTCGTTGTGGTCCAGGGTGAGGACCTGGGCGTAGATGCCTACGGCCTCGTCCTTGCGGCCCAGGCGATCGACGGCCACCGCCTTGTCGAACAGGGCGGACTTGTCGTTGGGGTCCAGTCTGAGCAGGCGATCGCAAGTGGCGACCACGTCCTTGTCCCGGGACGTCTGCTTGTAGCACTCCTTCAGGCTGTTCAGCAGAACGGCGTCGTCCGGCGCGATCTTCAGCCCCCGCAGCAGGGTGCGCACGGCGTCGGTGGTGTTCCCCAAGGCCATCTCCGAGGCGCCCATATCGCGCAGGGCCGGCAGGTGTTCCGGCCGGACCTTGAGCTGCGCCTCGCACAGCACCATAACTTCCTGAAAATGGCCCTTTTTGAAGAACATGGTCCGGCGCTGGTCCATTAGGGCGAGGTCCTGAGGATGATCGATCTGCGCCTTGTTCAAGGCCTCCAGGGCAGCGTTCTCATCGCCCATCTTGAGCAGGTTCTCGGCGACGAACAGGGGGGCGGCCGGTTCCTTCACCTGGGCCATCAGGTCATTGGCGGCCGTGTCGAAGCCGGGCCGGTCGTTCATGGCCACCCGGACCGAGCACCGGCCGTACAGGGCGCGCGTGTCTCCTGGTTCGTACTCGAGCAGCCTCTCATAGGACAGGAAGCTCTCCTCGAACCTGTCCATGGTAAGCAGCAGTTCGGCCACCTCCGCCCAGGTGTTCGGCGAATCGGGATCGACCCGAAGCGCCCGCTTGTAATGGTCCAGGGCCTTATCGTCCTCTCCCTTAACCTTAGCCTGCCTGGCCACCCTGACGTTGGCCAAGGGATTGTCCTTATCTCGGACCAGCACCTCCTCCAGGAGGTCCTGGGCCTCATCGTCCATTTTGAGCTCATCCAGCACCTCCACCTTGATCATCATGAGGGTGGTGCTTCCGGGTGAGTCCGCCAGGGCCAGTTCCACTTCGGCCAGGGCCGTCTCCGGCTTGTTCTTGTGCAGAAGGGCCGAGGCCTTGCGCCCCTTCCAGAGGGGCTTGTCCTCCACCCTTTCCATTATAAGGTCATAGGTGTCCTCGTCCAGAGGGTCGGCCTCCAGAGCTTTGAGGAGAGCTTGGAAGGCGTCGTCAGGGCGGTTCTGGGAATCGAGCAGTTCCGCTCGGGCTATGTGGGCCTTCTTGTCTTTCGGTCGCCGGGACACAAGATCGTCCAGAACTTTGAGCGCTTCCTCGAGCCGCCCTTGCCCCTGGTGCAGCTCTACCTGCAACATCACGCTCTTCATATCATCCGGAACAGAACGGGAAAGGCGTTCAAGTACCTCCTTGGCAGGAACTGGAAGACCTATGGAGAGGTAGGCTTTGGAGAGGCGGGAGACCGCGGCGCGGTAATCTTCGGGATGGGAGCAGGTCTTGAGTTCAAGGCTTTCCAGCTGCCCGCGGGCTCGATCGATGTTCCCTCGGGCCCTTTCGGCCTCCTGGGACTGAAGATGCCGATCGGCTCCATCCAGCTCCTTCAAGGCTTTCTTGATGGTCCTTGCTTCCCCGTCCGCCAAACTGTCGAAGAATCCCATGTTCCCACAAACCCTGACTTCAATGGCCCCCGGACAATTAATATGTTTGTCGTGGAGTTGTATTATGGATTGTCATACACTTATTTGTTATTTGTCTGACATATTGACATTGAATGATTATTGATGTATAGTTCACAATCCATAATATGCTGGTATTGCATATTGATAAAATATATATACCCTGTCAAGCTATAACATATTTGTCCGACGAAAGTCGGACGGATGGGATGTAAATGAGGCGAAATGAGGATTCGCTCGTTGGGGCGCAGATCGACGGTCATGTCGAAGAATGGATGAAGACCCATACCATCACGGACCTCAAGCTGATGGCCTATACAATGGATCAGCATGGCGAGGACACCCTACCGGTTTGGGACTTCATCAACGACCTGAAAATTATTTGTCGATAGGCATACCGCGAACGAACTCTAGTGGGAAGCATAGTCCCCCCTTACCTTTCCACTAGCCTCAACCTTTTGTTTTTTACATCTGGATTCGCCAGTGAACTTGCGTTCATGAAAGAGTTAAAATATAAAATCTCCATTATCAGCGCACCGCGCAGGTGTAATCTAGCGGTTAGGATTTTAGCCTTCCAAGCTAAACACTCGGGTTCGAATCCCGACACCTGCACTTTCCATCATATCCATTGATTATAATTTTTCATCGATCGGAATGTTATGGCTTACTGACTATCACGAAGAGAAAAACCCAAAGATCTCACCTTTCAGATATGATCTGACCAGGAAGATAGTGGCGATAATACAGAATATTATTCCGAGTTCGCTCATGAACTCCCCACAATAGGAGAGTCGGTTAATGAGATCGAAATTATCTATCAGACCATCTGATCGAAATAATATATGAAATATGATAATATTTATTAAAACGCCTACGAAATAATAGATGGTCCCACAAATGAAGATAAGTTTCGATGTTTGAGCAATTGTCCCTTTCGTCTGCATGTGCAATAGTAAAAGCAGTGAGATACCTAATAAGAATAGAGGTATGATCAACATCGATGAAGTGGCAAACCAACGATAGATATCAAACGATGGTTCAGGTAACTCGGAAATGTACTGGATAAGGTAAGAATACGTAGAAAAAATGATGGAAATCAACGCCATTACTAAACTGACGATTATAATCAGAAATGGTGCTCTCAAACGTGTTGGCCATATGGGATATAATGATCCGTTCTCCGCGTTCAACTGACTTCCCCCCTCCCCGTTTTCGACGTTGTTCGTCGATATATTACTTTGTACATCTTTTTATAAATTTAAAAAAGGGGGATGAAGGAGTTCGGATTAATAGCATTCTTATTGATTTTTAAATACGACTAAATGGCCGTTGAGGGAGGATGAATCCCACCACCTGCACCATTGATCTTGATCGAAGACCTTTAGGCGTTGGCCTGTGCATTATCCAGATGAAGGGTGAGCACCGATGGGCGACCGCCTGACGGACCGGTATCGTCTACAGGAGCAGGCCAGCGGCGTGCAGTTCCTCTCTTATCTTGATGATCGCGGCCTCGACGTTCTCCGGCACCTTCGCCCCGGTGCAGACCAGTCTTCCGGACCCGAACAGCAGGATGACGACCTTGGGATTGGTCAGACGATAGACCATTCCCGGAAACACCTCTGGTTCATATTCCACCCTATCCAAACCTAGGGATATGACCGCGGAGGTGAGATTGACCGGTTGTCCGAGATCGGCGGAGGCCACGATGTTCTGGACCTCTGGAACGGGACGCCCTTCTATGTTGACGCCGGCCTCCCTGATCCGGTCGATGACCGTGTTTATGGCGCTCTTTACATTCGTCAAGGTCTTGGCTCCGGTACAGACGAGCTTTCCGCTGCGGAACAGCAGGGTGGCGGTCTTAGGTTCTTTGATACGGAAGATCAGCCCTGGAAATGTCTCAGGTTCATATTCAGCCCCGTTCAGATCGAGAGCCAGCCGGGTAAGATCGAGCTCCACATTTAAATTCGCAGATGCCACGATGTTCTGAATTTTATAATTCGGGATGATAATCGCCTTGGTGGAGTAATGGAAACTTATTATAAGCCTTAACGGTCGGTTCCCTAGTAAAGTAAAGAAAACCATACATTCGATCCGAACAGGAAGCGGGAATAGCGAGTACCTTACTTGAGCCGCCTCCTGGCACAGCAAAATATTTTAAGATGTTCTATTTTTTTAAGAGACTTTTTGTAAGAATGGGATAAAGAAAAGATGGAAGGCGGGGGAAGCGGAGCCAACTGCCTCCGTCCGCCTTGGGATGGTTCTCATCGTGATAGGCTTTCTTGCCTGCAATCCAAGGTACACTGCCCGAGTATTAAAGTCAAGAAGGGGAGGGGTGGTCGAATGCCGAATGTGCCTAAGAATAACTGGATAATGTAAAATGATGCGAAAGTGCCGGCTCACTTGCGCTTGTGCCGGACCTTGACCGCCTCGCCCCGGCGCATCTCCATCATCTCCTTGCCGCCCATGATCGAGACGCCCACCCCGGCCAATTGACCGTTGCGGATGATGGCTACTTCCTCTCCCGCCCTGATCCTCGGGTCGGCCTCCTGAACGCCCACGGCGAACAGGCTCCCTTTCAGCTCGAAGTCGCCCATGACCACCTTGGGCATGAGCGGAAGAATGGATTCCGCGCCTTCCAGGGTCAGGGATATCATCCCCCGTTCCGGGTTCAGCATGCCCCTTTGCTCATTGCGGTGCAGGATCTTCATGAAAGGATAGTTGCCCATTACATGCGCGTCGCTCAACAGTTCCTCGCCTCCGGGACCGAACTGGTAGCCGGCCACGGACGACATGGCCGCCCAGCGGTCCAGGTATGGGTCCACCCTTTCATATTCCGAGCACAGGACCTTGAGGGTCTCCCTCAGCTTCCCCAGGGACTCGTTGGACGTGGGCGAACCTTCCGTGGTAACGGTCCCGTCCAGAACCTCTTGGATGATCGGCTCTTCGCCCCCCAGGTGCATGACCACGTGGTCGTAGCCCTGGTTGGCCATGGACAGTACCATGTCCTGGACCATGGCCTGCTCCTCCCGGTCCCAATGGCCGGTGACCGGTATGTCGTACTGCGCCGCGGGATAGAACAGTTCCAGCTCTCGTGGGACGGCACCCAGCGGAGAGGTCACGATCATCTCCTGCACCACCTGCGAGTTGGGCACCTCCCACAGCACCTGGCGGAACAGCTGATGGCTCTTGGAGGAGTAATACGGCTTTTTCGCCGAACAGGGTATGAGCAGCAGGATCTTGCGGTGGTCGGGCCGGTGGAAGCGGGACTTGACCGACTCGCGGAAGCGGCGTACGTCCGGGCGGACCAGGGACTGCTTGGCGTTGCAATAGAAGCGGGGACCTACCAGAGGATAGTCCTCCTCCTGATGTGCGTAATGATCGTCGTCGAAGATGCGCAGGGCGGCCACGTTCCAGGGGTTGGCATGACAGCGCAGCTCGGCGAACTCTCTCATCCGGCCGGCGGAGATCATGTGCCTTATCAGCCTCAGCTCCTTCTCCAGCGAATGCCGGTTGAGCTGCCTGAGGTCGTTCTGACCGTCCATGAGCCAGGGGGCCTTTTCCACGGTCAGGTATCCTTCCGGCAGGGAGGCTTGCCCCAAGGCGGCGCGGTGATCGACCAGGGCGGTGTCCACCAGGTCCACGCCCATATAGATCAGGAGGGCCAGGTTGGCGGTGTCGGCCATACCCGGGGCGTATATCAACTTGGAACGACCGACCTGCTTCCTCAGGGAGACCAGGGCCTGCGCGAAAGCTCTGGCGTCACGCCGGAGCTCGAAAGCCCCTTCCAGCATGACGACCTCCGCGGACGTTGGCGCCGGGGGCTGGCAAACCTCGTTCTTGGAGCCGCGTACGCGAACCGGGAACTTCAATCCGTTGCCGGTGGCCTCCAGGACCGTTCTCCCGTCCAGGTCCAGCCTTAGACCGTGGGCGTCCGAGACCACGCTCAAGCCTTGTGCGCCGCCGTTCACATAGAACGTGCCCGGCGTCTCCGCAGTGGCGTTTTCCACGGTCCAGCGGCATCGGCGGGAAGTACCCGACCTGGCCAGCAGCTCCAACATGCAGCGGTGATTGCTCTGCCTATTAAAAAAGGATGGTTTGAAGGGGTTTAGAAGGTGGTCACCATGTCATGCCCTTCGATGACCTGGCGAGCTTTCTCCCAGTCGATCAGTTCAACTCCCTCCAGGAGGGGGACGTCACCGACGATGTGCTGCAGGTCCTCTCGCACGACATATATCTTGGCCTCAAAGTCGATCAGGTCGTTGATGGCTTCGATGTTCGAGGGCATGCGCACCGCCTCAGGTTTCTGGGCGGCTACAGCATTCAGCGTCCCTTCGCCCACTAGCAAGGCGTTGGAGACTGGCACCTGTCCAGATGCCAGCATGCCCAGTCCGGCGCGTAAGCCGGCAAAGGCCTCCTCGAAACCGTATGGGGGCTTCGTGACCAATATCAATAAGCTTTGTGCCATTTTCATCACCTCGCGATTGTCACCATGCGATCGCCCTCGGCCACGAACCTCGACATGTCGTTGGTCAGGCTTCCGACCTTGGTGCCTTCGATCTCTTCGCCCCTGTGGATGCCGCGGGCCTTGCAGCAGGTCTCGCAGACCACCACTTCCAAGCCCTTGCCCACCAGCTCCTTGATCTCCTTGCCTACGTTGGGAAAGCGCTTGGGGTCCTGGCCATCCTTGACCAGCGTTACCGCCTCTCCGTAACCGAAGATGCGGACTCCATATCCCTTCATCAGAGCGGCCTGGGCCAACTTGACTGTGACGTTGGTGTCCATGTTCATCATGGTACCCGTCCTTACCTGTATCACCATGGTCTTCATCTTGTCACCTCAGACCGTTATGGTCTGGTCATACCTCTCCATGATGAGGTCGACCGCTTCAGGGTAGTCGATCAACTTGAAACCGGGCATGACCAACGGAAGGCCCCTGGCCTCCCAGTCGTCCTTCATCACGAACACTTCCTTGACCGCGGACTGCAGCTCCTGGCCCTTCTTGGCGTTGGCGGCGAATATCACCGCATCCTCAAAGAGGATGGCGGCGGTGCTCGATCCTGCCCCGATGGACCTCACCAGGTCCATCCCGGTGAACTCGTGGGGGGATTTCAGCATAATGAACAGCTTGGACCTCATGTTATCACTCTTAACCGATGAACAGCTGCATATCGGAATCCATGCCTACGTTCAGGAAGGCCGCGGCCCCGAGCACGGTGACGCCATCGATGAGGTCCTCCTTCTTGACGCCCATCATCTCCATGGAGGTGCCGCAGGCATACAGGTGGACGCCCAGGTCCTTGGCCATGGCCAGCTGCTCCTGGTATCCCTCAATGCCGATGCTTTTCATCTTCTTGATCATCATGCCGGTGAACAAACGGTACATGCCGGGCATCTTCGGCTTCACGCCCTTCTTCAGCAGGTTCAAGCCGAAGAAAGTGAAGTAGATGTGCGTGTCTATCCCCATGCTGGCCGCGGTGTTGCCCATCATCATGGACATCATCGCCTTGTCGAAGGACCCCTCCGACACCACTATCGAGAACTTCTTGGTCTCTGCCATTTTCATCACCTTGTATATCGATACCCCAACTGTCTATTGGACCTTCTTTATGTAGAAATAGAAGTCGCCGCCCTCTTCCTTCTGCCCGACAAGTTCGTTGCCGGTCCGGCTGCACCATGCGGGAACGTCCTCTTTCGCACCTACGTCGTCGGCGATCAGTTCCAAGACCTCGCCGGCCTTCATTTCCTTCATCTTCTTGGCAAGTTTTACGATAGGCATAGGGCACATCAGACCCTTGGCGTCAAGTGTAGCGTTCTTGTCCATTAAGCTCACTCCATCGGTTTTGCACGGTTGTGCAACAATTATATATAACTGTTAGTTTATAAGCTTTTCTTAGGAAAGGAGCGGGGTCTATGCTGCCGGAATCCATAGGTAAGGTCAACAACTGCCAGGACCTGGTGCAGTGCGCCTACAGCCTGAACGGTTTCGAGGTGGAGGTGTACGAGCGGCTGCTGGAGACCGGCCCGGTCAACGCCAACGAACTCGCCGACCTCATGGGCAAGGACCGTTCCACCGTCTACAGAGCGTTGCAGAAGATGCTGACCTGCGGCATGGTGTTCCGGGAGACCCGCAGCATACCGCGCGGGGGATATTTCCACGTGTACCGGGCGGTAAGCCGTTCTGAGCTGAAGGAGAAGCTGCAGAGCTGCGTCAACAATTGGTATGAAAAGATGAAGGTCGCCCTGGAACAGTTCGGTATCGACGATCCAAAGTGATATCTTATCTTAACAACGTAGAGTGGCTTGCTTTCATATTCGCCGGCCCATCCCAAGAGTCAAATACGGTCTCGAGGATTCAATCACGAGAGCATGAACTTCACAGGCATGGACATCGTGTCGATCCGCGATCTTAGCCGGGAACAGATCGAGCAGGTTCTGGAACATTCGGAGAAGATGATACCCTATGCCCGGGGGGAGAAGCGGTCCAAGGCTTTGGACGGTAAGATCCTGGGCACGCTGTTCTTCGAGCCGTCCACGAGGACCCGAATGTCCTTCGAGAGCGCCATGATGCGCCTGGGCGGCAGCATATCCGACCTGGGAAATCCCTCCATGAGCTCCATCTCCAAGGGCGAGTCCTTGGCCGACACCATACGCATGGTGGAGGTCTACTCTGACCTCATCGTCATACGACATCCTAGGGAGGGGGCGGCCAGACTGGCCGCCAGGTTCTCGTCCAAACCGGTCTTCAACGCCGGGGATGGCGCCGGACAGCACCCCACCCAGACGCTGCTGGACCTGTTTACCATCAAGCGCGTCAAGAAGGACTTCGACAAGCTCAAGATCGTCATGGTGGGCGACCTCAAGTACGGGCGCACGGCGCATTCTCTGGCGGAGGCCTTGGCCTCCTTCGGGGTGGAGCTGACGTTCGTAGCGCCGGCGACATTGCAGATGCCCAAGGAGACGGTGAAGCAGGTGGAGAAGCTGGGCTGCAAGCCCAAGCTCACCAACCGCTTGGAGGAGACGATCGCTGACGCGGACGTCCTTTACGTCACCCGCATACAGAAGGAGAGGTTCCCGGACATGGCCGAGTACCAGAAGGTGGCCGGCATGTACCGCGTCGACCGCAAGCTGTTGCGCGAAGCGAAGAGCGACCTCATCGTCATGCACCCGCTGCCCCGCGTGGACGAGATCGACCCCGAGGTGGACGACACGCCGCACGCCAAATACTTCGAGCAGGCCTTCAATGGCGTCCCGGTGAGAATGGCGCTACTGAACCTGGTCCTGGGAGGTGAGCTATGATGAAGGAGTTCAAGGTGACACCCATCCGTAACGGAACGGTGATCGACCATATCGATTGCGGCATGGCCCTCAAGGTCCTGCGCATCATAGGGATGACCGACGGCAAGGTGCAGTCCCCGGTGAGCGTCCTGATGCACGTGCCTTCGCAGAAGGACGGCTGGAAGGACGTGGTGAAGGTGGAGGACCGCGAGCTGGACCCCAAGGAGGTCGACAAGATCGCGCTCATCTCGCCAAAGGCCACCATCAACATCATCCGCGACTTCAACGTGGCGGAGAAGTACAACGTCAAGATGCCCGAGCGCGTGGTCGGCAAAGCCAGATGCAGCAATCCAAACTGCATAACCAACATGAACGAACCGGTGGAGCCGGAGTTCGTGGTGGAGTCGAAGAACCCGCCAGTGCTGCGTTGCATCTACTGTGACCGCCAAGTGGACGATATCGCTGAACACCTGCTTTAGGCGGTTCAGAGAACCACTTCGTTCAAACTTTCATTGAATGGACAGGCGAGGAACATGGGCGTTTTCATTCTTACCGGGATGCCCGGGGCGGGCAAGGAGGAGCTGGTGGCTGTCGCCCTCGGATCGGGCTTCCAGGTCCGCCGCATGGGCGATGTGGTCCGGGCCGAGGCGGCCAAGCACGGCATACCCCCCAACGACAAGGGCGTTGGCACCTTCGCCCATAGGGAGAGGGAGCTTCACGGATACGACATCTGGGCCCAGCGGATAGTGCCCCTGGTGGGCGATGGGGACACCATCATCGACGGTTGCCGCGGGATGTCCGAGGTGAAGGTGTTCCGGGAGGCGTTCGGCGACAAGGCCAAATTGATCGCCGTCCACAGCGCCCCGGCCACCCGCTATCCTCGACTGGTCGTCAGGGGAAGGGCGGACGCCCCCAGGAGCCTGGCGGAGTTCGAGGAGAGGGACCGCCGGGAGTTGAGCTGGGGATTGGGGGAGACCATCGCCCTGGCCGACGTGGTCCTGGTCAACGAATCCGATCTTGAGTCGTTCAGGAGACAGGCGGCGGCCGTGCTCCAGGAGATCAGAGGATGAAGTTCAAGATGGAAAGGATCTGCTGCACCAACTCCATGTCGGCCGCTCCGTTGGAGCGCTTCCGTTTCGACCTCGAGGCCTCGACGGCAAACCTTCAGGCGGCCGGACTTAAGGTCGAGGTCCAGGAGCTTTTCATCGTTACGGACGTTGACGGGCTCGACGTCACCATCTATCCCAGCGGCCGTTTCCTGTTCCATCCCTTGAACGACAAAATGAAGGCCAAAATGATATCGGATAAGTTGTACGGACTTCTGGTGAAAGAACAGATCTGACCGATCCCATGATATCCACTATATGACAATGCCCAGCGTTAGCAAATTATTTAATATCGTATATGAATATCAAACGACAAGGGGTGGGCATGAACCGTTCAGCCGTAGCTGTGCTGTTATTTTTATTCCTTCTCAGCACGACCCTTCCATGCATCATAGCCCCTGCCGCCCCTTTGAGTCAATCACCGTTATCAGGAGCCAATCCTGGATTGCAGAGCGATGGCTCTGTGTTCGACACTTTCTCCCAGACAGTAGTCGTCAGGGCCAATCCTATTAAACACGTGGTGGCCGATCTGAACAACGATACCCGAAATGATCTGGCTATCATTTACAAAGGATCAAACGTTTTAGATATCTTCTTCGCAAACGAGACCTATGATTTTTCTTCCACCCCTTCGCGCACGATAACCTTCGGCTGGCAACCTACCGGTTTGACCTCAGGAGACATGGATAAGGATACCAAGGATGACCTCATCGTAAGCCTGGATTATGATAGCGGAGAGAATATTATCATTTGTTATCAAAAGAAAGACTTCTCATCCACCTCGCCTGAAGCCAAATATTTTTATAACTCTCTAAAACAGAAGGACGTATTGGTCCACGACCTGAATGGAGATGGTTGGCTGGATGTGGTCGCCCTCTTCTCTATGGATGATTCTGGTTATCAAGCTGGATTCGCTGTATATCGATCGACAACCCCCAATAACTACAGCCAGACCATCAAATTGCTGCCTTCAGAGATGTACCGCCCTGATTTAGTAACCATGGGCGATTTTAATGGAGATGGACGTAAGGATCTGGTCATAGGGGACGCGACGGCGAAAAAGGTTGCTGGATACCGTAACGATGCTTCCACTGGTGCCTCCTGGACCCTAATCGGACCAATCAACGATGTCGTGGCCACCTCTATTCTCGTCGACCAGCTCTCTGGCGATGGCCGGGAGGAGCTGATCATGGCCTTGGCGCAGGATCCCCCCGTGATGGACACTCCGATCATCCGTGTATTGCGCTATAGCAATACTTCCATTCTGTTCACCGAATTCGTTGACGACATTCCTAACCAGCCCGGAGTTACCTGGATGACCCTAGTGCTCAACAATCTTGACAGTACATGGGACCTCGCCAGGATATCGGATTACCGACATAATCTCACGATATTCAATACGCCCGCTGTCAGCCCTATATGGAGGTATTCCAACTCAATTTCGTCCCCCACCTCTAACAATCCTGTTTCTTTGTTATCTGGGGACATGAACAACGACGGCGCGAACGACTTGGTCGTAATCTCTAATTCATCCACTGATGCCGGTAGTATCTGCATTTATTATCACACTTCAACAGCCATATCCAACGCCAATGACAACCTATTCATCGATTCGATAAGCTCAAATTTGACTGCCGTTGGGAATTTCAATGGGGACCTGAAGGAAGAGATCGTGCTCTATGACCAGACGACCCAAAAGGCGTACTTTTACGGGACTACTCCCACCGTTTTGAATCAATTACTAGCTCCTTTGGGAGCAATGACCTTGGCGTCTTGCGATCTCAATGGAGATCAGAAAGATGATCTTATTTGGTCGAACGCCACATCAATCGTCATTTGGTGGGGAAATAATGATTTATTTTCATCCGCAAGCAAATCTACGCTGATAACTACGATGCCGTCCCGATCATTGGGCTTTGGAGACCTGAACGGCGACGGGATGATGGACATCGTCCTCGGCTGCTTCGGGGGATTGGAGGTATATTGGAACACTGGAACGACCACGCCATTCAGTACTAGTGGCAGGTTTGTTCTACCTCTGGCCGGGAGCGAGGCTACATCAGTGGAGATCGGCAAACTATCTGGTGACGGAGATAGCCTCGCAGACATCGCCATCGTGAACGCGACCTCCAATAGGATCGAGATATATGATCAGCAGTCATCATCCCCGAAGTTCGTGAGCAACTCGAAGACCTTGCTGACCATTGTTCCTCATATAGGTGACCTGGTAAGCGAGGATTTTGATGGAGATGGGCTACTAGACCTGGCTACACATTCAACAGATACACTTTACGTATTCTTTCAGTATGCAGGAGGGTTTTCTGGAGCCCCAGAGTTCCCAAAGAAACTAGTACCCGGACAGGGAATCGATGGGTTGAGCGTTGGAAACCTGGATGATTTAGGCACGAACGAATTAGCCATAATGAGCGGGAACTCGACGCTAATGGCTTACCGTTTCAATTCCTCATCCTTCAGTTTTGTACCCATTACAAAGCAAACTGTTGGGGCATCACCTGATGAAATAATGATCGGGGACATGGATGGAGATCGGAAGGACGATTTAATTGCGTATTCCCTCGCTTCTCGCGCAGTGTCTTTCTACTACCAGAATAATTTTCCCCCGACCGCGGTGGGAGTGGCGGAAGGCAGCGGCTTCTTGGAAGGGGAGCAGGTGTGGTTCAACGCTAATGGGAGTATAGATTCCCTATCCGACATCGACAATCTAACCTACGTTTGGAATTTTCAAGATGGAGCCCCTGTGACCGGTATTCGCGCTAGCCATGTGTTCTTGCGAAATGGTCAATATAACGTTACCTTGAACGTGAGCGACGACTGGGGAGGCTGGAACGAGACCGTCATCCAGGTCGTCATCGGGGACCGGACGCCCACGGCCAACTTCACCTTCCAGCAGGGTCCGGTGGAGGGGTCTTCGGTGCAGTTCAATGACATCAGCGCCTCCTCCCCCGATGCGATAGATAGATGGGAGTGGGACTTCGGAGACGGCACATGGCTCAACTATACCGTCAATCAGTCGGTGCAGCACACGTACTGGTGGAACGATACGTTCACGGTCACCCTGACCGTGGTCGACAGCGACGGCGATGAGGATTCGTTCACCAATGATATAACGGTGCTGGACTCTACGCCGACAGCAAATTTTGAATATGCCCCGACATCACCTTTGGAAGGGCAGGACATCGCCTTCAATGATCGCAGCGCCATTACCGCCGACGCCAAGAGTTGGAGCTGGTATTTTGGTGACGGCACCTGGGTAAATATCACGAACAACGGAACGGTGCATCATACCTACGGGCAAAACGGTACCTACTCCGTGAACTTGACCGTGACCGACATCGACGGGGACGAGGACTCCCTGGTCGTGAACATTACGGTGTTGAACTCGGTCCCGGTGGCGAATTTCGATATCTCCATTGATCTGCCGGCTGAGGGGCAGGATATCGCCTTCAGTGATCGTTCCGATTATGTCATCAACCCCATCGTGAGATGGAGCTGGAACCTGGGAGATGGGACTTGGGTAAACCTGACCTCGAATGCCACAGTTCATCACACCTACCTCGACAACGGTTCCTACTTGGTCACTTTGACCGTGCAGGACATCGACGGCGACGTCAATACTTTCGCACGGACCTTGCAGGTGCAGGACACCAGCCCGTCCATCGTACGCCTCTATACCTCGGACGGACTGAGCACGTATCAGGAATGGCATGAGATCAATTACGCGGTCGTGGCCACGGCAGGCTGGGAGGACATCACCAATTACCAGTGGGACTTCCAGACCACTTCGTTCCAGGCGGACCAGGAGACCGACCTCAACTCCACCTATCATCGCTATACATCTTCGGGCTCCTATAAGGTCACAGTCCGAGTGTGGGACGGAGACAGCTACGCTGAAGCGTACATCATGATACTCATCACCGATCCCGCGCCGGTGGCCGATTACTCCTACACCATCGACCAGGCCACGGGCAACGTGAGCTTCTCCGCGGCCCTCTCCTCGGACACGGACAACGACCAGCCGATCCTCCAGTACCGCTGGAACTTCGAGGGTACTTGGGGCTCCTGGAGCACCTTCAATTCCACATACCATACCTTCTCCGATGGGATCTATTCCGTCAAGTTGGAGGTCAAGGACGATCACAATAGCGCCGTTTCCAAGACCAGGAACGTGACCGTCGATCTGCTCCCGCCGACCATCTCCTTCGACGAACCGGTGCTGGAGGGCAAGGTCGGTCAGACCATAGTCATCCGAGCGAACGTGACCGACGTGGTTGGCGTGAGGTCGGTGATACTGGAATACACCATCGACAACGTCACCAGGACCGTCATTATGACCCTGGAGGGAAACGGCGTCTATATCGGCCAGATCCCAGCCCAGAACCATACCGCAGAGATATCGTACCGCATCATCGCTGAGGACCTGTCCGGACATATCTCTACGACCGCCCCCCTGACGATCTCCGTGGAGTTTGAGGACCCCGGCCTGTTCATCCTGATCTCGGCGGTATTGCTGTAGTCCTGCTGGCCCTTCTCATCTACCTGTTCCTGTCCAGGCCGATCGTCGACGAGGTCTTCATCATGTACCATGACGGCACGCTGCTGGCGCATCAGACCCGGCGGCTGAAGCCGGGCATGGACGACGAGATCCTGGGAGGGATGCTCATCGCCCTGCAGAACTTCGTGCGCGATTCCTTCAAGGACGAGATCTCCACCGTGCTGCGGCGCATGGACTTCGGGGAACGGAAGCTGCTGGTGGAACGAAAGGACGATTTCTTCATGGCGGTGGTGCTTAGCGGCAAGCGCGCCGGCAATGCTCCGCAGCGCATGTTGAAGGTCCTCGACAACATCGAAACGGGGTACGCGGGCGTCCTGAAGGAGTGGGACGGGGACCTGGAGAAGGTGCGTGGCATCAGGGACGAGACCAAGCCGGTGTTCAACCGGGCCAACCCCCTGGACCGCCTGCGGCGCAAGGAAGGGGATTCCCTTTAATATCACTTGGTCGTCGGTGAGGGAGAATGATCTCGATTGAAGATGTGGTCATCGTCCTGGTGCTTTGCGCGGTGCTCTGCCTGCTCTCCTGGAGACTTGGCCTTCTAACCGTAAGCGGCAGCCTGGCCTCCTTCGCCATGGGCATGATCATCGGAGTCTTCGGTGGCATAGGCTGGCTATTCGTCCTGATCCTCTTCGCCCTTACCGGCTTCCTGGTCACCAGGTACAAGATGGACCTGAAGGTCAAGAATCGGGTGCAGGAAGGGGAAAGAGGCGAGCGCTCCTATCGCAACGTGTTGGCCAATGGGGCGGTGCCGGCGCTGGTGGCCGTCGTCACCTATATAGGCGGCTGGGAAGGACAGATACCCGTACTGGTCTACCTGAGCGCCATCTGCGTGGCCGCGGCCGACACCACCGCCAGCGAACTGGGCATCCTTTCCGACCGCGCCTACATGATCACCACCTTCAAGAAGGTCACCCCGGGGGTGGATGGCGGAGTTTCGTTATATGGAACGGCCTGGGCCTTGATGGCTAGCATCTTCGCCGCCCTGGTGGGATGGGTGGCGATAATGGGAACCGTGCCGGAGATCTCGGTGCTGATCCCCATCGTGATGGGCATATCGGGATGCTTCATCGACAGCCTTATCGGGGCCACCCTGGAGACCAAGGGCATGGTGAGCAAACTATGGAACAACGTGACCTCCATGGCGTTCGGGGCAGTGATTGCGCTCTTGATCCTTTTATAAACAAACTGTTATAAACACCCAAATTTCTACTTTCATCGGGGGGTAAAGGGTGGCGAGCCTGGAAGATTTCGGTGCCTATCTGGTCCTTCAAAGAGAGAGCGGATCAGCGGCGACCTTCCTGCATCGCCTGGTAGAGGAGGGACTAGACCCTATCCTGGTCTCCCCGGACAGCGTCCCGATAGCCTCGGACGCCGAGATGACCGTCCTGGAGCCGGACCAAGAGGAGAAAGACATCAAGACGGACTGCCTCATAACCCTGTTACGCGAGCTTACCTATCACCTAAGGCAGGGCGAGGGGAAGGCGGTAGTGATCTGTGGATTGAAGACCCTGAGGGAGGGCAAGGAGTTCCACGACATAACCAACTTCGTCGGGCGGCTGTACGAGGAGGCCTGCGTGAACCGCGGGCTGGTGCTGATATTCGCCGACCCCCAGGACTTCACCAAGCAGGAAATGGCCTTCCTGGAGAGGGAAATAACGCTGCTGAACGAACCGGAGCAGCTTTTTCGATCCATCCCCTCAGAAACTGTTAAATAGATTGGTCAGTTTCACTGGACTCAAGGATGGTTTGACGGCCATCGCGGCGGGGATACGCCTGGTCTCGTCCGATCCCAGAAGCTAAGCCCGCCCGCGTTCTCCGTTGTACTGTGGTGCGCGAGCCCACGGGAAGCCTAGAACGCTGTCAGCCTCCTTACTTTTCATTTTTCTCCGATCAGTGCCAACCGCTTTATGAAAAACAGAATAAAAGGTTGATGCCAGGGGGTTGCCCCCCTGTTTCGGGTTTTTACTCTTCGTAACTTTCCGGAGCTTCTTGGCCCTGGATCTGGTCTTCATCCCGGGTCTCTTCATCCGAGCGGGGACCGGTGTTCTGGAAGTAGCAAGCGCCGATCATACCGTCGTTGCACATGCCCCACCAGCGGCATCCGCTGTTCATGCCCGAGTCCCAACCGCAGCCCCAGTCCCAGCCGCCGCAACCATCATCTTGGTCGTCGTCTCCGCAGCCCCAGTCCCAGTCCCAGCCGCCGCAACCGTCATCGTTCCAGCCGTCATGGTCGCCGCAGCCCCAGTTCCAGTTCCAGTCCCATTGCCACTGCCAGCCGCCGCAACCGCCGTCGCAGTCGTCGTCATCCGTGGACTCTTCCTGCTCCACGGTGAAGTCCACCCGGGCACAATCGCTGACCCAGGTGTTAGCTTCGACGCAGCCCCATTGGCCGTAGGCCGTGGCGATGTTGGTTATGATGCAACTTGTCGGTTCATCATCGTCGCAGCAGCATCCGCAGCCGCCGTCACCCCAGGACCAATCCCAGCCGCCGCAGCCCCAGTTCCAATTCCAATCGCCGCAGCCGCAACCATCATCTTGGTCGTCGTTTCCGCAGCCCCAGTCGCCCCAGGACCAATCCCAGCCGCCGCAACCGCTGCCGCAGCCTAGGTCCCAGTTCCATCCGCCGCAACCGCCGTCGTTCCAGCCGTCCTGGTCGCCGCAGCCCCAGGAGTTGCTCCAGGACCAGTCATCGCCGCCGCATCCGCAATCACAGCCTCCGCAGCCCCAGTTCCAGTCCCATTGCCACTGCCAGCCGCCGCAACCGCCGCTGGGCTCTTCCCCGTCGTCCCCGCAGACGTCCGCCGGGATCACGTAGGTGTAGGTGAAGGTCCACCATTCGCCCACGTCGAGGATGCCGTCGTGGTCGCCGAAGTCGCAGAGGTAGAACCACTGCTCGAGCAGCGTGTCGTTCACCTTGACGTTATACAGCGCCACGTTCCCGCAGTTGGTCACCACGACGGTGTAGGTCAAGATGCCCAGGTCGCCCTCGCCCTCATTGTAGGTCGTCAGCAGTTCGGCCAGGTCCGTGGCCTCGTCCTTCTCGTCGTCGGTCAGGTCGCAGCCTATCGGATGGGCTATCAGGAAGGCCGCGGCGTCAGCTATGACCTCGGCGTACATCGCCGGTGCGCCCCATTTCAGATCGTTCAGCTTGGCTGCGATGTACTGGTGGGCCAGTATCAGGGTGGCGTCGCCAGCCGGGGGTGTGTTGAACACCTCCATGTAGGTCAGGCCGTCCGGATACGCGCAATTGCATACCCACGGGAACATGTCGTCATCGTCCAGTCCGATCCAGGCGCAGGGGTGGTTCTTCCAGTAGCCCTGGGTGTGGGACTCGTACTCCATACTGTCGTAGCAGACCCTCTTCTCGATGTCGATGCAGGGGTTCAGCTCGATGTTGAAGAAGTCCACGTGGCACACCAGTTGGCCGGACGTTTCGATGGACACCTCGATCTCGATGTCGTTGGTGTTCAGCCAGCCCGACTGCGTTACCTCCTTCACGACATAGCTGCCGATCCTGAGGCCGCAGAAGGCGTAGTGCCCGCCCGCGTCGGTGGTGGTCCAGGCGATGAGCACATCATCCTGGTACAGTTCGATCTCCCAGCCAGAGATGCCCGTTTCGGTCAGCATGTCCCACGCCCCATTCTCGTTGAGGTCGTTGAACTTGAAGCCGCCGATGCATCCGTACCGGGTGTTCAGGAAGGTCACGGCGATGTCCTCGCCGGTCATCTCCACCTCCTGGGTCTTGTTTACGGTGGCGTACCAGTCGCAGGGGATATCCTCCATGACCACGTAGGTTCCGGTGGTCAGGTCCTCGAAGCATATCATGCCGCTCATGTTGGTGACGCCGCTACCTACCAGGTTCCCGTCTTTGAAGAGGTAGATAGCTACGTCGGACAACGCGGGCTCGCCTTCATCCAGGTCGCCGTCGCCGTTCAGGTCTTCGTATTTGAAGACGCAGATCTTTCCGCACTGGGCGTTCAGGAAGAACACGTCCTCCCGGTCGCCGGAGCGGTCGATGGTCACGGTCCAAGATACCTGTCCGGTGGCGTACCATCCGTCCTGCATGACCTCGATCACTGTGTACTCGCCGAACTCCAGCCCGGCGAAGCAGAAGTGACCGCGGCTGTCAGTGTGGGTCGTGGCGAACAGCGAACCGTCCAGCCACAGCTGTATCTCCCAGCCGGCTATTCCCGTTTCCGTGCAGTAGTCGAACAGACCGTTCTCGTTGGCGTCGAAGTACTTCCAACCGCATATCTTGCCGTATTTGACGTTGCCGAAGGTCACCAGCTCGTGCCGGTTCTCTCCATTGATGGTCACCCGCACACGGTCCGGTGTGGAATTGTACCAGCAGCAGTCCATGTCGCTAAGGGCCAGGTTCTCCCTGACGCAGTAGATACCGAAGGGCAGCAGGTCGAAGCATATCCAACCGGTACTGTTGGTCTCTCCAGAGCGGATAACTTCGCAATCCTGGACTAACTCGATCACTACATCGGCCAGACCAGGCTCGTTCTCCTGCCACACGCCGTCGCCGTTCAGGTCTTCGAACTTGAAGACACAGATCTTGCCGTAGCGTATGTTCAGGAAGTATTCGCCTACCTGTTCGCCGGACTCGTCGACGACCACCTGCTTGACGGTCGGACCCTCGGTGAACCACTCAGAGGTCAGGGTCTCTTCGACGTAGTATGTGCCAAGTACCAGGCCGGTGAAGCAGACGCAGCCGCATTCGCTGGTGGTGCCATTGGCGATCTCACTCATCTGCGTGTCGTATAGGGTGATGAGTATGCCTGGCACTACGGTATCGCCATCATCCAGCTCACCGTTACCGTTCACATCCTCGTACTTGCATACGCAGATGCTTCCCTTCTCAGTATTCAGGAAGGTGACGCACACCTCTTCCCCGGACACACCGATCTCGACATCGACCGAGGCCGAGGTGGTGTTGTACCATCCGTCAGGCACGGTCTCGATGACCGTGTACTCGCCGAGCTCCAGACCGGTGAAGCATATGGTTCCGCACTCGTCGGTGACTCCGCAGTCGACGAACTCGTCGCCCTGCATGAGCGTCACGGTGACGTTACCGATCGCGGGCTCGCCCTCTTGCCACCGACCATCGCCGTTCAGGTCCTCATATTTGAAGACACATATCTTGCCATATTGGATGTTGGCGAACTCAATGGCCACCCTTTGTCCGGACTCGTTTATGGTGACCATCTGCAGTATCTCTTCAGCGTACCATCCGCTCTTCAGGACCTCTCCCACGATGTAGGTTCCCAGCTCAAGTCCGCTGAAGCATATCCTGCCGTTCTCGCCGGTGACGCCGCAGGCGACCAGCTCGTTGTCGAGGTTCTTCACCTGGATGGTGAAGTTGCCGACCGCGGGCTCGCCCTCCTGCCACATGCCATCGCCGTTCATGTCTTCGAACTTGAAGACACATATCTGTCCGTAACGGATGTTCAGGAAGGTCACACTGACGCATTCCCCGGACTCGTCCACGGTCACCTGTTTCGTGGTGGAGTTCTCGCTGTACCAGCCCTCGCCGAGAGTTTCGGTCACCAGGTAGATACCCAGTGTGAGGTCGGTGAAGCAGATGGTGCCGTTCTCGTCGGTGCAGCCCTCCGCCACCCAGTTAAAGTCGTAGTCCATGAGGGTGACGAACACACCTTCGACCGCCGGCTCGCCGGCGTCTATGATGCCGTCCCCGTTCACGTCCTCGTACTTGTAGACACATATCTTGCCGTACTCGGTGTTCAGGAAGGTGACGCTGACGGATTCGTCAGACTGGTCGATGGTCACTTCCACCTCGGTGTCGGTGGTGTTGTACCATCCATCCTGCACGGTCTCACGAACGATATAGTTTCCAAGCTCCAGCTCGTAGAAGCAGATGCCGCCGCACATGCAGGGGCACTGTCCAGTGTATCCGGAGCGAATGACCTGATCATCAAGGAGCAGCTCGATGAACACGCCGTTTATCAGGTTGTCCTCGCCGTCGTCAAGCACTCCGTTGCCGTTCTCGTCCTCGTACTTCCAGACGCATATCTGTCCGTACTGTGTGTTCAGGAAGAACGTGCAGTTTTCATCGCCGGAGGATTCCACCGTTACCATCTTGATCGTGCTGTCGGTGGAGTACCAACCGGAAGGCCAGGCGGTCTCCTGAGCGTAGTAGGTTCCGATGGTCAGGTTGGTGAAGCACACCTTTCCGGTCCCGTCGTCGCCAGTTACGCCAGTGCCTACCAAGGCACCGGTGACGTCCCTCAGTTCGATGGTCACGCCATCGATCAGGTTGTCCTCGCCCTCGTCAAGAACGCCATTTCCGTTCTCGTCCTCGTACTTGTATACGCAGATCGAACCGAACCTTGCGTTCATGAAGGTCACGGAGACGGAATCGCCGCTCTCGTCGATGTCCACCTCGACCTCGGTCACATTGGTGGCGTACCATCCGGTCTGAACGATCTCCCTCACCAGGTAGGTGCCCAGGGTCAGGTTGTAGAAGCACACCCTGCCGTCAGCACCAGTGATGCCGGTGTATGTGGGGACAGCCACGGTCGGGACGAACTGATCTACTACCCTTCTGTAGACCTCTACCGTTACGCCCGGAACTTCAGGCTCGCCCTTCTGCCACTCGCCGTCGCCGTTCAGGTCCTCATATTTGAAGACGCAGATCTTGCCATACTCGGTGTTCAGGAAGGTGACTGAAACATCCTCGCCGGATTCATCGATGGTCACCTCGACCATGATCGGGCTGGTAGCGTACCAGCCCACAGGCACGGTCTCGATGACGGTGTAGGTGCCTAGCATCAGGCCTTCGAAGCAGACCATTCCGCATTCGCTCGTCGTTCCATTGGCTATCTCGACGTCGTCCTGGAACAGCTGGACGAAGACGCCGGATAGCGCCGGTTCATCATCGTCCCTTCCGTTCCCGTTCAGGTCTTCGTATTTGTATACGCATATCTTGCCGTATTCGGTGTTCAGGAACTCCAGTTCGACGTATTGGCCGGACTCGTCGATGGTCACTGCGAAGGACGTGCCGTTCGTCGCATACCAGCCTTCAGGCACGGTCTCGTTGACCACATAGTCGCCAAGTTCCAGGTCGGTGAAGCAGACCATTCCGCTATCGTCGGTCACTCCGCAGTCGATGAGCGTTCCGTTGGGCGAGAGCAGCTCTATGGTCACTCCGGCCTTCACTGGTTCGTTATCGTCGCGTACCCCGTCGCCGTCCAGGTCATGGTATTTGAACACGCATATCTGACCTAGGCGTATGTTCGCGAAGGTCAGCTCGATCCGCTCGCCCGACACATCTATCAGGGCGGGTTGCTCGAGCGGGCCCATGGTGTACCATCCCTCGCCGACCGTTTCCCTGACGGAGTAGTCGCCGAGCACCAGGTACCGGAAGCAGATGCCGCCGCACATGCAGGGGCACTGACCGGTGTGTCCGGAGTCTACGACCTCTCCGTCAAGCAGCAGCTCGATGAGCACGCCGTTGACCAGGGTGTCCTCGCCCTCGTCGCGCTCGCCGTTGCCGTTCTCGTCCTCGTACTTGAAGACGCATATCTGTCCGTACTTGGTGTTCAGGAAGACGATGTCATCAATAACGGTACCGGAGGATATCTCCCTCTCCGCGAAGTCCGCGGAGGTGTTGTACCAGCTGCTGTTCTCGCCTTCGTACACTGCGTAGCTACCGGGTGACAGGTCGGGGAAGCAGAAGCTTCCGTCGGCAGCGGTCAGGGTGTCGGAGCAATACTCCCCATCCTTCCACAGCTCGATGTACCAGCCATCGACGCCGATCTCGCCTATGTCCCAGATCCCGTCGCCGTCCAGGTCCTCCACCTTGTAACCGCATATGCGGCCGCCCTCGGTGTTCATGAAGACGAACTCTTCGTGGTCACCGGAGGTTATCTCGAAGGTGAAGCTCGTCGCGGTGGTGTTGTACCATCCGTCCTGCATGACCTCCTCGATCATGTATTGACCGGGCGTCAGGTTCGTGAAGCAGAAGCGCCCGTTCGCGTCAGTGAAGTTGGTGGCCACGAGCACCCGTCCGACATCGATGACGACCGGGATCTGATCGCTCAGCTTATACAGCCGGATCTCCCAGTTGGCGATACCGGGCTCGTCGTCGTCCACTCCATCGCCGTCCATGTCCTGCAGCTTGTAACCGCACACCGAGGAGTACTCAGTGTTCAGGAACAGAACGCTGCTCACATGGTCGCCGGAGACAATGGTCACATCCGCCTCGGTGGAGGTGGTGGCGTACCAGCCGTCCTGCATGACCTCGACCACCGTGTAATCGCCGGGGACGAGCATGTTGAAGCAGAAGTAGCCCACTTCGTCGGTCCATTCGGTATCAACGAGCTCGTCGTCGAGCCAAAGCTGTACCTCCCAGTCCTCGATGGGTTCGTCCGAGGCATCGGCATAGCCGTCGCCGTCGATGTCTTCCATCTTGTATCCGCAGATCGAGGAATATTCGGTGTTCAGGAAGGTTACCGAGGCGATCTCGCCACTCTCGTCAATGACTATCTCCATCGA
>Ga0247841_10001906_pt1 | contig 43746 bp, 33 predicted proteins | sample LaCruzMarch2015__2_FD_192410 | JGI IMG/M metagenome (GOLD analysis project Ga0247841, IMG submission 192410) | Freshwater microbial communities from meromictic Lake La Cruz, Castile-La Mancha, Spain - LaCruzMarch2015_18m | ecosystem: Environmental > Aquatic > Freshwater > Lake | place: Spain...
GGGGATAATATGGTCGAAATTAATCAACCAATTACCTTTGACTTTAATGAATCTTTATTAATTGGAAACAATTATGGTTCAATTCATTTGGAAAGCGAAGACGGAACTTACGTTTCCATTACGAAATCTATTGATTTAGATAAATTAACCATTGTGCCAAGTATTCCTTTGAAATATGGAACCAAGTATACAGTTGTGATTCCTTCAGGGGCGTTCACAACGAAAATGATGGCTCCAATTTCGGAAACAATCTTTCATTTTTCAACTATTCAGACAGATGGTACTGGGTTATATGTTCCGGTTTCATCAATTAATTTTGAGGAAAGAGTGTATCAAACTAGTTTGAGTTCTACCATTGATGACTTGAAACTTCAAGTTCTTCCAATAAATGCAACCGAACAAAGTTTGATTTGGGAGTCATCAAATCCTGAGATTGCCTATGTAAACGATCAAGGAATTTTAGTTAAACTTCAAGTTGGAATTGCCACCCTTCGGGTTAGAACTCCGAACAGTGAGTTGTTCGCTGAAATCGTAGTTTCGATTACTGATGGAACCATTCAAGGAACTCATGTTGTTGAAATGGAGAAATTAGGTTATCACACTTACGCCCTTCTGGATGACGGCACATTATGGTATTGGGGAAGAAATGTCAAAGCCCCGACAAAGCTTCCGTTCTCCAATGTGGCTGATTTTGTTTGTGAGGATTATTCCGAAATCGGAACATATTATTTAACAATATTGACAAAGGATGGATTGGTGAACAAATATTGGACGTATAGTTACTTTTCCAGTAAAGATCCTGGCAGTATTTCGGTGAGTCAATCATTCCCGACTTTAAACAGCATTTCGAAATTAGCAGGAACTGACAGGGCTTATTTAGCTCTAAAGACTGATGGAACTGTTTGGGGTTGGGGCCGAAATAATAATGGACAATTAGGAGACGGGACCACCACCGATCGGAGCACTCCTGTTCAGATTTTGGTAAACAATATAATTGATATTCATTCTTCGTATTCTATGTCGTTTTTCTTGGATAGCACCAATAATCTCTTGGGGTGTGGTACCGATTCTGGGAAAATTTCCGTCCCCGAAATCGTTTTAAACAATGTCCTTGAGATGCAAAAATCAAAAAATATTATTTCTGCATCCACAGTTGACAAAGTTTACTCTTTTTATAATTCAATGATCCCGTATAGCACCGCTTCTAGAAAAGGCGAACATAACTATTACAATAGCGATTACGGGTACTATGTTGTTGACAGTGGCAACGTGTATATCGTTCCACCAACAAATTATTATTCCAATGAGTATGGGCAAATGGGAATTGGGATAATCGGAAGCATTACCCAAAATGTAATCACAAAAATGTTAAAAGTCCAAAACGTTGAAAAATTATTCGTTTTTGACAAGGATAACTACATTCAGACAACCGACGGAAAATTTTATGGAGTTGGTTTTAATGGAGATAATAATTTAGCAGACTTCACAACTACCAGCCGCTCCATCCCAGTTCAAATCGTATTCAGCCTAAAAGAAAACGGAACGGGATTATCTATCGAAGCAAATAATCTAAGTTCAGGTTTGGCCTTGAACGACGTTATTTGTCTTGATTACAATAATGCCATCATTTCCGGATCAAATTTCTCATACATTGTTTTAACTGATAGCACCGGAACTCAGTTGTCAATCACCAAGAAAGTTTACCTCGATAAAATTTTAATTGACCCATACTTTGATCTAATTGAAGGGTCAACCTACACACTCACTGTTCCAACAAGCAGCCTAACCACATATTTGATGACTCCGAACAGTTTGGATACTTTCAGTTTTACGGCTTTGGCAGCCTTACCGGAGGATCCGGTTATTCCGGAAGTCATTGAACCGTTTGAATTAGTTATCCAAAGCAATTTTGAAAATTCAGCGGTTATAGAAACGCTGTCACCAGAGTTCACATGGACTTTTAATGATAACGTTGCTCAAGGCATAGGCTTCGGAAATATTACCTTGAAGAATTCTTCCGGAACGATCCAAAGTATTACAGTGACTTTAGTCGAAAATGTTTTGAAAATTATCCCAAGCATTGCTCTAAACCGAAATGAAGTTTATACGATTAATATTCCGTCCGATGCCATTGTAAGATTATTTGCTCGTTCGGAAACCGAAACCGAGACCATCCCGATAAATGAAATTAACCTAGTCGTAACAACCTTCTTGGGTATTTCGAGAAATTATGAGAATGATGAAGTCATTACAACATTGAATCCAGAATTCATATGGGAATTCTCGGGATTTGTTCCGAGCCAAGGGGAAAATTTCAACTTGATTACTTTAAAAGACAGTTTAGGAAATGTAATAAACAGTTCACTTACTCTTGCCGGGCAAAGGTTAACAATCGCTCCGACTTCCTCCTTGGTCTATGACGAATCATACACAGTATTTATTCCGGGGGGAGCGGTGATGGAAAACGAATCGACTTCGGTTGAAGAAATGGGCGTAATCGTCAAGACCTATCGAATCATCAACTTACTCCGGCTTAACCATGCTAATGGCGATATCGTTCATATTAAGCCGGAATTGAAATGGTATTTCGACGCGGAAATCATTCCAGGAACAGCTTTTGGTCAAATTTCTTTATTAGATAATTTGGGAGTTCAAATTGCTTACGATTTTACCATAGAAAAGAATGCTTTAACGGTTTCACCAAAGATCGAACTTAATTGCAACTCGACCTATTCAGTTATCATTCCGGAGAATGCTTTGACGGATGCCAATGGAGATTTGTTAAATGAAGCATCATTATCATTTACAACTTATTCCATCACGGAGCGTTTCTTCTGGACAACGGCTTATACAAATGCCCTTCTTACTCAATTTAATGGCTTGTACCATTATAATGGTAATTTCTATAATAACGTCATTCTCAACAACTATAATGAAACAGACGTTGAGAGATGGCTGAGGATTAGCGCAGATGAAGGGAGTGGTTCAATATTCCTGGGCGGAAATTATTGGGGAACCATCAATCCATTCATGATCGAAAAACAAATATTAGATTTTGATGATTTTCAAAGCTTAAGAAACATCTTACAAAAAGAAGTATTGACAATTGCTCCATCAAATACCTTCCCATTTATTACTGATGCTTTCTTGATTAATTCAAACGGTGATAGATCGGCTGTCGTCGGAAATGAAACTGTGACTTTCGTTGTAGAGTTCAACCGGGACATGAACACTTTAATATCATTGGACGTTAGATTCGGAAGCAGTTTGCCTTATGCAGAATATCAAATTACCGGATCATATGTCACTCCACGACGTTGGGAAGGGGCCTACACCTTAAAGACCACCATCGAAAATGGTAATCAATATTGGAACATTAGCGGTGGCGCAGCAGCAGATGATGCGTACTTGACTTTACTGGCAGATGTGAAGCGGTTTATTTTTGAAATCGACACAACTTCAGCCCAAGCAATGGTTATGCAGGGCGAGGCGACCAACGAAGGTATCAATCTGTCATGGTATCAAGATGATTTTTCAACACTCGCGGGATACAATGTTTACCGAAGCACTTCTCAAGACGGATATTATCAAAGGCTTAACAGTGTGGTAATTCCTTCAGAAGTTTGCACATTCTTTGATGGAGACGTCGAGCCTGGTGTAATTTATTATTACAACTTTACAGTCGTTCAAACCGACTTAAACGAATCCGTTCCTTCGGGAAAGATTACCATTATGTCTAAAGACACCATGGCGCCAAATGTTTACCATACACCGATTTACCAAGCCTTTAGTAACAGCAATTTAGTAATTACAACATCGGTTGTTGATAATGTTGGATTGCAGAGCGTCAAATTGTATTATCGAATTACCGGAAGCACCGAATACGGTATAATTAACATGACCAAGAATAATGACCGTTATTCAGCCATTATTTCAACAACCTTTGTCACTCTGGCGGGACTTGAATATTACATTGAAGCTTTCGATGGAATCTCTTACGCTTACAAGGGAACAGCCCTTTCTCCTTACTCGGTAATAATCCAATTAGCGGTCGATGGAAGTTCAAAAGGTGATGTCAACGACGATGGAGTCATCACTACTTTAGACGCTTTAATGCTTTTGCAAGCCCTGAACGATCGGTTAAATTTAACCTCCGAGCAGTTTGCTAGAGCGGACATTAATTCTGACACTACCTTGTCCGCAGCCGAAGCTCTGAGAATTCTACAATATGTTAGCGGAAAAATCACAACCATACTCCCTTAAAGGATTAAACCAAGGCAATTGGCTGAATGTTTTTAAGCTGATTGCCTTGGTTATCCACTTTGAAAGAAGCAGAATCAAAAGCCAGAAAGAAGGGGTATAGGAACATGAACTTAAAACAAAAAAATATTTTGCTATTGTTTTTCTTTTTGCTTCCAATTGTTCTCCTGCTCGGTTTATCAGCTGAGGTGAATGCTGAGGGAGAAGAACCGGAAAGCCCAACCATTAGTATTAATAATTATTCCGTATATCCAGGCAATTATGCAAGTCTATCAGTTCAGGCGAATAACTTAGTAAACTTGGCATCCTTGGAACTGGAAATTTATTATGATGCTTCCTCGTTTAACTTAAATAATATCTATGCAACAGGACTTTCTGATGCTGCCCAAGTGTCAATCAACGGCGATTTGGCGGGTAAAATCGTTTATACAATGATTTCTTTGGAAGGATTGAATGGAAACGGCAGTTTGATACAGATTAGCCTTCAAGCGAAGGAAGATGCCAATTATGCGGATTTTCCGATTACTCTTGTCATTGGAGAAGCATATGATATAACTTTGCAGCCAGTTTCCATCGTCGGATCTTCCGGAATGATATCCGTGATTGAAAACGACAATATCTATGTTAATCAGATTTATTTCTATGATAACATTAATAAATCAAGTGCTTATTTTGAAGATGAAATAACTCTGAACATTTTTACTTATAACGCTTACGGATTAGCTTCCGCAAATTTCGAATTTCGTTTCGATTCCTCAGTCTTTGATTATTTAGGAGTTACTCTCTCACCGGGTCTTAATCACCCAAACGCTTTGTTCTCAACTAATGACAGTATCTCCGGTTACATAAAAATCTCTTATGCCTCTTTGACCGCAGTTAATTGCTCAGACTTTCTTACTTTAAGGCTAAAGGTTAAGGTGGATATGGAAACCGAATCGGACATAACCTTTAACGCAAACAATATTTACGACGAAAACTTAAATCCGCTGAGTTCAAATTCGGTTTTGAAAAGCATATTTACCCTCCCGAGCGAAATCGTTCCGGATTTTCCGGTGATCTCTTTAACAGACTTTTCGGGAAGTTCCGCGGATTCATTTTCGGTTAGCATTTTTGCTGAAGGAAACAGCAACTTGGCGGCTGGGGATTTCACGGTTGCCTATGATCAAAATTTACTCGATTGTCTTTCTGTTCAGGCCAATTCGGCCCTTTCTGAAAGCGGAAGTTTGATTATCATTAACCCAACATTTAATGCTGGGGTCATCAGTTTTTCCTTTGTGTGCGAAAACGGAATTTCCACCAATTCAAATTTAGTTGATATTCTCTTTAAAGCCAAAAACAACGTTCCCCTCTCCTCAGAAATATCAATTATCGGAAGGAACGTCGTTGACAGTAATTTTAATAATATTTCAATAGAGTATGTCAAAGGCACAATCAGTCTGGGGACTTTCTTTAGAGTTGATTTCGTTGACTGGGACAACACTTTTATTAAAGCAGAATCCGTAAAGCAAGGAGATAGCGCTATCAGTCCGGAGAATCCGACTCGAGCAAACTGTGTATTCGTTGGATGGGACAAAACGTTCACCAATATTCAAGTTGAAACCGTTGTCAAAGCAATCTATCGAATCGATCCAAGCTTTCTGACATTTAGCGGCTATTCTGGGACATATGACCGTCAGCCCCATTCAATTTTGGTTAGCGGTTTGTTTGAAGGTTCAAGCGCTGAGTATACAAATGCAACTCAAATTGAGGCCGGCAGCACAATCGCAAATGCTTTGATTTATTTGGATGGTGTTTACCAATTGACATTGTCCGCGGAAATAGCGATTTCGCCGAAGACTGCAAATGTAACCATTGAAGACAAGACATCGGGGTACGGAGATGATTTGGAGACGTTGACTTGTGTTGCATCCGGAGTAATTGAAAGCGATGATTTACAAATTGCTTTAACAAAATCCTCAGGAGAAAACGCCGGAATTTATGACATTACCGGATCATCCTCCAACGGGAATTACGAAGTAACCTTTGTTATTGGAAAATACACCATTACGAAAATCCCGGTTGTAATCAACGCAACTGATGTGCAAATCGAATATGATGGCAATGTTCATTCTGTCATTGCAAATTCCGAAAGCGATGGACTAATCACTTATGTCAACAATGGACACTCGGGTATTGGCACCTATGAGGTGGGAATTTTAATTGGAGAAGGCACAAACCACCTTTCTGGAACAAAAACCGTAATCTTGACCATCTATGATGCTTCAGTCACCATCTTTTTTTCCGATTTCTTGCTGACAGTATCTGCCCGCGCTGTTCAAATTAGTTGTGAAAAATACAGTAACTTATTTTTGTCAATTGATGGAACGAACTTTGAGAACGGAATGTCTCTTACCAATTTGACTCCAAAAACAGATTATTCCTTGACTCTTTATGTAGGAAAAACCCAAGGATTTCATGCGAGTAACAACCTCACTATTGAGTTCACTACTTTTCAAGACATAGAAGTTGTAAGGGGACTCGTGTCCGGAGAGGTTGATCTTTCATCTTTTTCGAAGATTAACCAAGCCGAAACCGAATTTGTGTTCCTGTGTGACTCGGACAAGCTCATTCTGAGAACTGAATTGGATGCTTACATCGCTTCCTATAATTCCTTCGTGGATTTGATCAACAGTGAATATGAGACTGGAGAAAGTTTGACTGACGGCCTGTTATCGTTGTCACTATTGGCAACTCTTGGGACTTTGGATTTGGCAGTCTTTCTGTTGAAAAGGAGGATCTATGCGTAGAAAAAAGTATTCCATTGGGCTTTGCGCCATTCTTCTCTCTTTTTGTTTATCCGGATGTTTTAAGAAGGCTCCTCCTGCAAAAACGGCATTTGATCAGGTAATTGCAATCATTAATGCATACAATATTGAAAGCACCAATGGATATGACTACTTGATTGAGCAGAAGGTTGGAGACATTATTGTCAATTCCGATACGATCACCTGCCGAGTTGAAAGAGGAAGTACTGTAAAAGCTTCAACTGATACCGTTCAAAAAAGGCTTAATAATTTCGGAGAAGAAGAGCAGTTTTCAGAAACCACTTTTTCTTCCTATTTCAATAACAATCAAATTGGGTTTAAAGAACAGGACGGAGTTATTAACTGGGTAGCGGGAACAAGCGAAGAATATTTTGTGATTGGCATAGACAAACTCGATTTGTCTATTGGGAGTTTTGTTAGTTCAATGGTCAATAAAAGTGGAAATGTCTACTCGTTGATTGGAACTTTAAAGACCGAATCGCTTGGGACTTTGTTCGGAATCAATACCGTGGGAATGAAAAATATCTCAATTGAAATTGTTGTTAATATTGGGACTGGAAAACTAATGTCTCTTGACATTTCTTATTCTCAATCCCAAAGCTCTACCACCATATCTTTTAGCCCTTTCTATGATGTTGTAACAGTTAATTTTCCAAGTTAAAAATTTTTCTTTTTGAAATAAAAAAAGCAAAAATTATTTTTGGAGAATGATTTAAAGCTTACCAAACCCAATGGCGTTGGTGGGCTTTTTTTATTGGTTTTTAACAATTTCAGGCCGATGATAGGAAAATAAATATTATGAAAAGAGGAAAATCCAATCAAGTTTTTAATGGAATTTTTTCATAAATGAAATTGTATTTTTGTCTTTATTTCTATTTCCTGAAGTGTTATAATATTATGTAAGCGTTTTTAGTTGGAACTAAAAACCAAAAAGAAAAGGAGAATAACATGGACAAATTCGATTACATGCAACGTTATGGTTATGAACAACTGATTTACTTTTTTGACAAGAGCTCGGGGCTCAAAGGGATTACCTGCATTCATGACACAACTCTAGGACCAGCATTAGGCGGAACCCGCATATGGAACTACCAGAACGAAGATGAAGCCACTTTAGACGCTCTTCGTTTAGCCAGAGGTATGACATATAAGAACGCCGCGGCTGGTCTTAATTTAGGTGGAGGCAAGACCGTTTTGATCGGCGACGCCGACACTTGCAAGAGCGAAGCTTACTTTAGAGCTTTGGGACGCTATGTTCAAAGTCTGAACGGCCGTTACATCACCGCCGAAGACGTCAACACCAACACCAAAGACATGGAATACATCAGCATGGAAACTGATCACGTCGTCGGCCTGGAAGGAAAATCGGGAAATCCTTCTCCGATCACCGCTTTAGGTGCTTTCCACGGAATCCGCGCGGCCGTCAAATACCAATACGGGAGCGATGACATTTCCAAATACAGTTTCGCCGTCATGGGCGCCGGCCAAACCGGATATTATCTGATCAATTACTTGTTAGAAGCCAAAGCCAAAAAGATATATTTCTCAGAGATCAACCCGCGTCACATCGAAAGAATGCATCGCGAACACCCGGAAGTGGAATTTGTGAAACCGGAAGCCGTTTTCGGTTTGAACGTCGATGTTTTCAGCCCTTGCGCGCTGGGAGCCATCCTGAATGACAATTCGATTCCTCAAATCAAAGCTAAAGTCGTCGCGGGGACCACGAACAACGCTTTGGCGGATGAAGAAAAACACGGCCGGATGATCAAAGACGCGGGCATCCTTTATGCTCCGGACTTCGTCATCAACGCCGGAGGGGTCATCAATGTATACAACGAATTAATCGGATACAATCGGGAAAACGTGATCAAACAAGTGGAAAAGATTTATGACCGATTGCTTGAAATCTTTGCGATTTCGGATAAAGAGAATGTTTCGACTCAAAAAGCCGCTACCATTTACGCCGAAAAACGCATCAATATCATGCGTTCCGTTCAAAGCAATTTTATACCGCGATAACCAACCAATGAGGATGATATGAAACGAATCACGTTCGTCGCCGGACACTACGGCAGCGGAAAATCTGAATTTTCCGTTAACCTTGCCATCCAAAAAAAGGTGTCAATGCTGATCGATCTGGATATCGTCAATCCATACTTTCGTTCAAGGGAGCTCGAAACTCTCTTGAACGAAAACAATGTAAAGATGATCTCCTCACCTCTGGAAAAAGCCCTGGGGAGCGATCTTCCCTACATTTCCAGTCAGGTTTTTCAGCCTTTTCTTGATCCCTCCCAATCCGCGATTCTGGACTTGGGGGGAGACGGTGTCGGAGCCAGGCTGATGCGGCAGTTTTTCGATTACATCCGGATTGAAGAAACCGATTTGCTGCTTTGCATCAACGTTTTTCGCGAAGAGACCGAAAACGCGGAAAAAATCATTGCCATGATCAGACAGATCGAGAATTCCAGCGGTTTAAAAATAACCGGATTGATCAATAATAGCAACTTCATCCGGGAAACGACGATCCAGGATGTCCTTAATGGGCAATCGATCATCCGGGAAGTTGCGAAAAGCCAAAATTTACCGATTGTTTACACCGGAGTTTACGATAAACTTAGTCAATCCGGGGAAAAACTGGAAGGCGAATTGATTTTATTGAAATTATATCTTCGAAAAGAATGGCTATAGGAGGTTACAATGGCCAAAGGGAAAATCACTTTTGATTATGAAAAATGCAAAGGATGCCTGCTTTGCGTCGGGTATTGTCCAACCAAAATTCTGGCAATGGATAAAACCCACATTAACGAAAAAGGCTACAATGTGATAATGGTGACCGATCCGGAAAAATGCATCGGCTGCGCATTTTGCGCCATCATGTGCCCGGATTCCGTGATTACCGTGGAAAAACTGAAGGGGTGAATTTATGAAAAAAGTATTGATGAAGGGAAACGAAGCGATTGCCCTGGCCGCCATCAAAGGCGGTTGTGATGCGTACTTCGGATATCCAATCACTCCCCAAAACGAAATCTCCGAATATTTGTCCAAACACATGAAACAAGAAGGCCGGGTTTTCCTTCAGGCTGAATCTGAGGTCGCGGCCATTAACATGGTTTACGGGGCGGCTGGTTCCGGAAAAAGAACCCTCACCAGTTCATCATCGCCGGGGATCGCCCTTAAACAAGAAGGAATTACTTATTTAGCGGGAGCCGAACTGCCGTGCGTCATCATTAACGTCATGCGTGGCGGACCGGGACTCGGGGGAATCCAACCCTCCCAATCGGATTATCATCAGATCACTCGGGGCGGGGGCAATGGCGACTACCATTTGCTGGCTTTCGCGCCGGAAAACCTTCAAGAAACCGTTGACATCGTCAAGGGTGCCTTCGAAGCCGCGGATTATTACCGTAATCCGGTCATGGTCGCGGTTGATGGGTTGATCGGTCAAATGATGGAACCAATCGACATGGATCGGGAAATCACGAAACGCGATTTACCGCCAAAAGACTGGGCGGTAGTTGGAAGCGGGATCGGGAACCGGCGTCATGTGGTCAATTCCATGCACTTGGATCCGAGCGAACTGGAGCAACACAATCATAAACTGGATGCCAAATACCAGAAAATGATCAAAAACGAACAAAAATACGAATTGATCAATATGGATAAAGCCGAATTTGTGATCGTAGCTTACGGAACGATGTCGCGTATCTGCCGTTCAGCCATTGAACTCTTGGCCAAAGAAAACATCAACGTGGGAATCCTTCGGCCGATTACCATCTGGCCGTATCCGGAAATTGCCTTCCATAAGATCCCAGCTTCATGCAAAGGCCTTTTGTGCTGTGAACTGAGCATGGGTCAAATGATCGAAGACGTCAAAATCGTCAATAACGGAAAATACAAAGTCCGTTTCTTTGGAAGAACCGGCGGAATGCTTCCGGAGCCGGAAGAAATCGTCTTGGCTATAAAAAACTTTAAAAAAGAGGTGTCCCATGACTGATATCGTATATCAAAAAACCAAAGGGCTGACGGACACGCCTTTGACTTACTGTCCGGGATGCACTCACGGAATAATCCACAAATTGGTCGCGGAAGTAATGGAAGAAATGGGGCTGTTGGATAAAGCCATTGGCGTTGCCAGTGTCGGATGTTCGGTAATGTCCTATTATTTCTTCAATTGTGACATGATCCAAGCCGCTCACGGACGGGCTTGCGCGGTGGCCACCGGAATCAAACGAACCCATCCGGATAATTTTGTCTTCACTTATCAAGGCGACGGGGATCTGGCTTCAATCGGGATCGCGGAAACCATTCATGCGGCCAACCGGGGCGAGAACATTACCGTCATCTTCGTGAACAATGCCATCTATGGGATGACCGGAGGCCAAATGGCTCCAACCACTTTGATCGGACAGAAGACCACCACTTCGCCGTTTGGACGAAACGAAGCCGATCATGGCATGCCAATCAAAATTTCGGAAATGTTTGCGACCATCACCAAAGCCGCTTACATTGAACGCTGCTCGCTGACCAGCCCAAGGGCCGTCAAGAAAGCCAAAGAATCCATTCGCAAAGCTTTCCAATATCAAATCAACAAAAAAGGCTTTACCATGATTGAATTCTTGTCAACTTGTCCGGTAAACTGGGGTATGACGCCAATGGAGTCCATGAAATGGGTCGATGAAAGTCTATCCAAGTATTTTCCGCTTGGAGTTTTCAAAGACAGCGGTGAACCGCATGAATAAAACCAAAAGGATTACGATCGCCGGATTCGGCGGCCAAGGGGTCATGATGATTGGCCAAGTTCTGGCTTACGCGGGAACCGAGGCCGAATTAAACAGCCTTTGGTATCCGTCTTACGGACCGGAAACCCGGGGCGGAACGGCCAATTGCTCGGTTACCATTTCCCCAACGCTGATCAATTCGCCGGTTTTTTCGAAAGCGGATACTTTAATTGTTTTGAACAAGCCATCTTTGGCCAAATACTTCGATAAGATCCTTGAGGGAGGAGAAATCATTTATAACTCCTCACTGATCGATGGCGAAGTAAAAAAAGACCATGTCCGTGTCTATCCGGTTCCCGCCAATGACATGGCCGCCGAACTGGGGAACACCAAAGTCGCCAACATGGTCATTTTGGGAGCTTATTTACAATTGAACGATGATTTCTCCGATGAAATCATTGAAGAAGTCTTAAAACATATTTTGGGAGCAAATAAACAGCAGTATCTGGAGATCAATCTAAAAGCGATCCGGATGGGCAAAGAATTTGTCTCAAAAATGGGGAAATTACTTTGAAAAAACTATCAGAAATCATTTCCAAAGCCAGGAACCTTCCGAAACAGAAACTGGTGGTGGTGGCGGCCAATGACGAGTTCGTCATCAATGCCGTCAACGATGCTCTGAATTTGGGCATAATCCATCCGATTTTGCTCGGTCCCAAATTGATGATCGAATCCATCATCGAAAAAAACGGGTACGATTTGGGTAAATATGAGATCATCGATTGCGCTTCCGACGAAGAAGCATCCTTTAAGGCCATGGAACTGATCCGGGCCAAAAAGGGCGACATTCTGATGAAAGGGTTATTGGACACGAAAGTATTGTTGAAAGCCGTCGTGAACAAAGAACTGGGAATCCGCGAATCGAAATTGCTCTCCCATGTGGGTTTGATTTCTTATCCGGATTTTCCGCGGATCCTTTTTGTTACCGACGGGGCCATGAACATTGCTCCCTCAGTGGAAGATAAAGTCAGCATCATCGAAAACGCGGTGAAACTAACGAAGACTTTGGGGTATGTGAAACCGAAAGTCGGACTTGTGGCAGCGGTCGAAAAAGTCAACCCGAAGATGCCATCGACGGTGGAAGCCGCCGAAGTAGTGAGTTTGTTCCAACAAGGTTTTATCCAAGACTGTGTCGTGGACGGACCATTCGCCATTGACAATCTGGTTTCGATGGAATCGGTACATCATAAAAACATCCAAAGCGAAGTCGCCGGACAAGCCGACATTCTGGTTTTTCCGGGAATCGACGCCGGAAATGTTTTTTACAAGACTTCGGTCTTTCTTGGAAAAGCCGAATCGGCCGGAATCGTCATCGGGGCCACCAATGCCATCGTTTTGACCAGCCGCGCTGATTCCAGCCAATCCAAACTTTACTCGATTGCGTTAGGAGCGGTATATCAATATGGCTTATCAAATCTTAGTCATTAATCCCGGATCAACTTCGACGAAACTGGCCTTGTTTGTTGACCATGACCTGAAAATGGAAAAGACCTTGCGTCATGACATCGAGGTCATTGGCCAATATAAAACCATCTATGAACAGAAGGATTTTCGAAAAAACCTGGTACTCGATTTTCTGAAAGAACAAAATATCCGACTGGAAGACATTGACGTGTTTGTTGGCCGGGGCGGGGTTGTCCGCCCAGTCGAAAGCGGAACTTTTCTGGTCAATGAAAAAATGATCGCGGATCTGGTTTCGGCCAAATACGGAAATCATGCTTCGAATTTGGGAGCGATCCTGGCAAATGAGCTCGCGAAGACGGTCAAAAAGGACGCTTACATCGTCGATCCGGTGGTTGTAGATGAGTTGTCATCTTTGGCCCGCGTCAGCGGCTTGAAAGGCATCGAACGCATCAGCATCTTCCATGCTCTGAATCAAAAAGCCGTAGCCCGAAAATACGCCAAGGATCACGGAAAACATTATGAAGATTTGAGCCTTATCGTTGTTCATCTGGGCGGAGGAATTTCCGTCGGTTGGCACAAGCAAGGAAAAGTCGTCGATGTCAACAACGCTCTTGGAGGAGAAGGACCTTTTTCTCCGGAGCGAAGCGGAACGCTTCCGGCTTTCAGTCTCACCGATTTATGCTTCTCGGGGAAATATACCCAGGACGAAATCAAACGCATGTTGGTCTCCAAAGGCGGTTTGGTCTCGTATTTGGGAACGAGCAGCGGCATCGAAATTCAAAAACGGATCGATAGCGGTGACGAAGAAGCTCGGTTCTATTTCCAAGCCATGGCTTATCAGATCGTCAAACAAATCGGCGCGATTTATTTCGCCGCTGAGGGTTTCATTGATGACGTGATCATTACCGGCGGACTGGCTTACAACACCACCCTGATGGGCATGATCAAAATGATGCTTGATAAGATCCTGACCCCGGTCATTTATCCGGGCGAAGACGAGATGTCAGCCTTAGCCAGCGGCGCTTTACGCGTCTTGAATGGCGAAGAAATCGTAAAACAATATTAAAAAACTTAAGTAAATGCCAGTTTTGTGCTGGCATTTTTTTCTTTTGACTTTAATTGAAAAATGATATAATGATAAAAGGATGTTCAGAAACGAGGTCATTATGGAAATAATCAAAGTAAATCATGTTACCAAAAACTTCATCATATACGAAAAAGAACCCGGGTTGAAAGGGATTTTCAAAAGCTTCGTCAAGGCCAAGAAAATTGTCAAGACCGCGGTTGACGATATCTCCTTTTCCGTCGATCAGGGCGAGATCCTGGGGTACATCGGCCCGAACGGCGCCGGAAAAAGCACGACCATAAAAATGCTGACCGGTATTTTGACGCCGACCAAAGGGGAAGTCATCGTGGACGGTTTAATCCCTTACCAAAAAAGAAGCCAGAATGCCCAACACATCGGGGTCGTTTTTGGCCAAAGGACGCAACTGTGGTGGGACTTGCCGCTTAATGAAAGCTTTTCGGTCCTGAAGGAGATCTATCAGATCCCGAAAGAGACTTTTGATGAGCGCATGGCTTATTTCAACGAAATATTCGGCCTTAATGCCTTCATGAAACAACCGGTGCGTCAGCTTTCGCTCGGCCAAAGAATGAAAGCCGACATCGCCGCCAGTTTCTTGCATAATCCGAAAATCGTTTATTTGGATGAACCGACGATCGGATTGGATGTGGTGGCCAAAGAAAACATCCGAAAAACCATCAAAGACATCAATGCCCGTCTTAATACCACCGTCATTCTGACCACCCATGATCTGAGCGACATTGAAAAATTGTGCCATCGGATCCTCATGATTGACAAAGGGAAAATCATTTATGACGGGACCTTGGATCATCTTCGGGAAAAATACGGATCAAAAAAGATCATCAGCTTTGATTTGAAACATTCGGGAGATCTGGAAAAACTGGATTTGGAAGCGCATTTCCGACCCGTTGATCCCGACATTCGCGTCGTCATCCATGAAACCAACGTAACCGTCATCTATAATAAACTGAAATTGGCCATCAAAGACATCATCAATTATGTGCTGAACAACATTGAAGTGTCGGACATTGACATCAAAGACGATGATTTGGAGCACATCATCAAAGAAATCTATAAAACGGGGTTGGTATGATGTTTAAAAAGTACTTTCCGTTTTTTAAAGCCACGATCATGAATGTCTTCATTTATCGGGGTTCGATCATCGTTTGGATCTTGGTCGACGTCTTCAAGTTCGTGATGCTGATTTTCTTGTGGCAAGCGGTTTATACCGGCCAAGACTCCATCGGCGGATTTACGCTTAATGACATGATCATTTATTTTTTGATTTCCAGCGTCACTTCGATTTTTGCGTCTTCGGAGGCCCATTATTCGTTGGCTGAGGAGATCCGGGAAGGAAGGTTGAGTTTGTACCTGACCAAACCGATCAGCTATAAGCGCCGTTTGTTATTTGAAAACTTCGGCCGGGTGTTCGGAATTTCCATCATTTTGGTTCCGATGGCGATCTTGCTTTTGATCGTAACTGCGACCGCCTTGCACATTGACATAAACGCCGGCGTTCTTCAAATCATAACTTTTTTTGCTTATTTGCCTTTGATTACGCTTCTGACTTTTGAAGTGGCATTTTTCGTTGGAACCATGATGATTTATACCGAAAATGATTTTGGCTTGTCGATTCTGATGGCAGTAACCATGACGGCTTTGTCCGGCCAACTGATTCCGTTGGCTCTTTATCCGGCCGCTCTTCAAAAAATCATCAATTACCTTCCGTTCAAGTACATCAGTTATCCCCCGCTCATCCTGCTTGGGAAGTTAACCGATGCGCAAATATACTGGGGACTCCTTTCTTTGGCAGCCTGGTCCATCGGCCTAAATCTTTTCAACCGTTTGGTTTTCCGGGTCAGCTTGAAGAAAATGGTCGTTTTCGGAGGCTGAGATGAGACATTTGCGAATATACGGATTGTTTTTTAAACAATACTTAAAAGGATTGGTCAACTATCGGGTTGACTTCTTGATCGGAACCGTGGCTTTCATCATCAACCAGGGACTGGGCATCATCTTTCTATATATAATATTTCAAAACATCGGATCGCTGGCGGGTTTCTCGGGGACGGAAGTGGTTTTGATGTACGGGCTCAGTCAGATTCCGAAGGGGATCGATCATCTCATTTTCGATAACATTTGGTTACTTCCGCGGCGGATCAAAAGCGGAGAATTCGACCGTTATCTGTTAAGACCGATCGATCCGCTCTATGCCTTCTTGATTGAAAGATTTCAACCGGATGCTTTTGGGGAACTGATCTTGGGAACCGGGTTGGCCATTTACGCTTTGACTAATCTTTCGATTGCCTTTTTGGGTTGGCGGCTTTTGGGACTTTTGGTTTTCATCATCATCGGGACTTTCATCTTCACCGCCATCAAACTACTGACGGCTTCGACGGCTTTTTGGATCAAAAACTGTTACCCGCTCATGCAAATAACTTATGATCTGAACGATTATTCGAAATACCCGCGAACCATATTTCCAAAGGTCATCCAATTCATCATGACCTTCGTCGTTCCTTTTGCTTTGGTGTCTTTCTTTCCGAGTTTGTTTCTTTTGGGAAGACTGAGTTTTTTGGAAGTGCTGGTAATTATCCTTCCGGTGACCGTCTTTTTGGCCTTTTTGGCCTTTTTCGTGTGGAAAAGAGGACTAAAGCATTACGAGTCATCCGGAAGTTAAAAAATCGAATGAAAACAGTTACTTTGACTTGTTTTTTGGTTTCCAAAGGAGTATCATAGAGCCATAGTTTTGTTACTGTAAATTTAATAGCATTCGCCAATATAATGTGGATGATATGGATCCAGAGTTTCTACCAAGCAGCCGTAAATTGCTTGACTATTGGTCAATTCACCATTCTTTTAGTTTGTGAATTTATTGGCGAGTATCTCCGTATACTTGCTTTTTTATTTGCGTTCAAAGCTAAATAAAGAAAGAAAGGTCATCATTTACAAGATGAACAAAATTCTCAGCTTTTTCAAGTTGAAAGAGAATGGCACGACTGTTAGCAAAGAATTGATTGCTGGTGCAACGACTTTCTTCGCAATGGTTTACATTATCTTTGTTAACCCGGGAATTCTTTCCCAAACAGGAATGCCGATCAACGGTGTGTTCCTTGCCACCATTATTGCCACTGTCGTCGGGACATTGGTTATGGGCTTATTCGCGAATGTTCCTTACGCTCTAGCTCCGGGAATGGGATTGAATGCTTTCTTTACCTACACCGTCTGCTTCGGAATGGGATTCTCTTGGCAGGAAGCCTTGGCTCTTGTCTTCATTTGCGGTCTCATCAATGTTGTCATTACCGTAACCAAAATCAGAAAAGCCATCATTAAGGCGATTCCAAAGAGTTTACAGAATGCCATCGGCGGCGGAATCGGTATTTTCATTGCTTACATCGGATTATTAAACGTTGGCGCGATCAGTTTCGGCGCTGTTCCGGGACTAGCAGCTTTTAACGATCTTAGCATCGTTTTAGCGCTGATTGGTTTGATCATTACCATCGCTTTGTTATTATTAAAGGTCAAAGGTGCCATACTTATCGGCATCGTTGCCACTACCATCATCGGAATTCCATTGAAGGTCACCTCCCTTTCGGGATTGACATGGAACATTGGCCAACCATTCGTTGAGATGTTCACTACTTGGACCGATGCCAATTTAGTCACCCACGCTCCATTGTTCGGAGAAGTATTTAACGGTCTCGGCTCATTGTTCAGTGATGTCAGCCGTTTGCCTTTGGCATTAATGGCTATTTTCGCTTTCAGTTTGACTGACACTTTTGACACCATCGGAACCTTCATCGGAACCGGACGCCAAAGCGGAATCTTCAGTGATGAAGATCTTCTGGCCGTTGAAGACGGAAAGGGTTTTAAAACCAAAATGGAAAAAGCATTGTTTGCTGACTCCATCGCCACCTCCGTCGGAGCCCTCTTCGGAACTTCCAACACTACTACTTACATTGAATCGGCCGCTGGAATCGAAGAAGGCGGACGTACTGGCTTAACCAGCGTCTTTACCGCCATCTTATTTGTTCTTTGCATTTTGGTCGCTCCGATCGTTGGAATCATTCCATCCGCAGCCACTGCTCCGGCTTTGATCGTCGTTGGTATCATGATGGTCGCAAGTTTCAAAGAAATCAATTGGACCGATCTCGCTGAAGCCGTTCCGGCTTTCTTCGCGGGCGTATTGATGGCTTTGTCTTATAACATTTCCATGGGTATTGCTTTTGGTTTCATTTTCTTCGTCATCGTTAAATTATGCACCAAGAAAGCCAAAGAAATCCACCCAATCGTTTGGGGAAGCTCAGCATTATTTATCGTTTACTTCGTACTTAATGCTTTGAGTGCCGCGGGAATAATCTAAATCCAAAAAGACGAAATCATTTCGATGATTCGTCTTTTTTTAGAAAAATTATTCATAAAAGAAGAAGGAGAATAAATTATGGAAAAACAAGAAAAGATCATTGGCTATTTGCCTGACGAAAGGCCCACATTCTTCAAGTTGGTTTTATTTGCCTTTCAACAAATCATCGTCATGTTCCCAGCGACCGTTCTGGTGGCCTTGCTGACCGGATTCCACGTTTCGACGACCATTTTCGCCAGCGGTTTGGCAACCTTGTGTTTCATTCTGATCACCAAACGGAAGATCCCTTTGTATTACGGATCCAGTTTTTCTTACATCGCGGCCATTTGCTCCATTACCACGGCTGAAGCATGGACCAACGGCGTCGCTTCCAACAATCTGATCGGCCAAGCCCAGTTCGGAATCATCCTTTCCGGATTGGTTTCGATCGCGGTCGGATTGATTGTCAGAAAAGTCAGCATGGAAAAGATTGAAAAGATCCTGCCGCCTTCCGTTACCGGCCCCATGGCCATCATCATCGGTCTGAGTTTGGCGGGAGTCGCTTTGACCAACATCACCGGCATCGCGGAACCAGCCATGCAAAGCTTTGCTTGGGTCATCGGCATTGTGACTTTCCTGGCCACCGTTTTATTCTCCATTTATGTGAAACGGGGAACCTGGGGGCAGATCCCGATTCTGCTCGGGTTGCTGGTTGGTTACGTTCTATCCCTGGTTTTGGGTTGGATCGTTGATTATGATTTCGTCAACTTCTCCCTGTATACCGGAACCATTTTCGCGCTTCCTCATTTCACCCTTCCGGTTCCGTCCTGGACCGCGGTTTTGGCCATCATGCCAATTGCCATCGCGACCATTCCGGAATCAACCGCCCATTTGTTCCAACTTGACATTTATGTGAACAAACTGGCGGAAGAAAAAGGCACCACCAAGAAGTATGACATTGCCAACCGTTTGGGCGATAACCTAATCGGCGACGGCATTGGCGACATGGTCAGCGGTTTGATCGGCGGACCGGCCGGCACCAATTACGGCGAAAACATCTCCACCATGTCCATCACCAAGAACTTCTCGGTTTGGGTTTTGATGGCAGCAGCCATCATCACCATGGTCATTTCAATGTTCGTCCCGATTTCGGCGGCGGTTTACTCGATCCCGGGCGCCGTCATCGGCGGATTGTCGGTTTATCTGTTTGGCGTCATCGCCGCTCAAGGCGTCGCCATCATGATTGAAAAGAAAGTCAGCTTGTTCAGCGCCAAGAATCTGGCCGTCATCGCTTCGATCCTCATCGTCGGCATCGGCGGATCCTACGCTTTCCCAGGAGGAATGATCCCGATGTTCGGTTTGCAAGCTCCGGCCATTGCCACCGCGGCTATTGTTGGAATCGTTCTTAATCTGATTTTCTTAGTGATTGACAAAATCATTGCTTCGGTAAAAAAATAAATTTAAAATCCGAGACCAAAGTCATTGTGACGATGGTCTCGGTTTTTTCAATTTTTTGGGCCAAAAATAAAAATTGTCAGGCCCCATAATTCGTGGTATACTATTGAAAAGAAAAAGGCCTTAACTAAATTTTTGGGAGTACGATGATGGAAAAAATGGAAAGAAGAACCCGAATTTGGGAAATTGACGCCCTTCGCGGCTTGGCTTTTGTTTTAATGGTTTTTGACCATATCACTTTTGATTTGGGCCGCCTTTTCAAATACATTTGGTTTACGGGACCAACCGATCATTGGCTATACCAATTATGCGACCTTTGTGAGAACTACCGCGAAACCTGGTATTCCTACGTGCTTCGGATCCTTTTGGTTTCGGGAGTCTTTCTATTTGTTTCGGGAATCTCCGCCAATTTTTCCAAAAACAACGTCAAACGAGGATTGAAATTGTTGGTCATTTCCTTGGGATTAACTCTGGTGACTTTCTTGTTTGGAGAAATCACCGGCAATCGGTCCATGACTGTTTTCTTTGGGATCCTTCATTGCCTGGCCTTTTGCATGCTTTTGACGCCGTTGTTTTTGAAACTGAACCGTTGGGTCTTGTTTGGACTGGGAACGGTCGTCTTGGTGTTCGGATTTTTGCTTGAATACCGGGTCATCGTTTTTGCTTCGCCGGTGGTTGACTTTCTGAACCATTATTTCTTGTTGGTCCCCTTCAACATTTACGGACCGCGCTTTTATTCCGGTGATTATTACCCGCTGATTCCTTATGTTGGTCTTTATATCTACGGAATTTTGTTTGGACAAAAGTTTTATCCCGCGAAACAAAGCTTGTTTAAAACCGATCGCAAAGTCTTTTTCCTGAACTGGGCCGGACGAAACGCCTTGTGGCTATATTTCGCTCATCAGGTCATTCTGCTGGTAATCTTCTATTTGATCGGAATCATTTTCTTTTAAACGTTTTCGTTAATAATGTAATGGTGTTTGCCACCGAATGGTGATAAAATAAGTCAATTACGTAAAGAGGAATAATATGCGAGAAGAAACAAAGTTAAAGTGGAAATCATTTCTGGAAAAAACCGGAATTTTTGCGAAGAAATTACTTGATTATTTTGTAAAAACCCTCAACGGAATGGCCTACGGGCTCTTTTCAACGCTGATCATCGGGACGATCATCGGAACAATCGGAACGCTGCTTAAGGTCGATGAGATCATCGCCCTGGCCAATTTGCTTAAGACCATGACCGGAGTCGGAATCGGCATCGGCGTGGCCTGGAGTTTAAAAATTGATGGTTTAAAACTGATCGCGGCGGGAGTCGCGGGCGGAATCGCTTCCGGACTGGTTTTTGGAAGACCGGGAGAGCCTTTTACCGAATATCTGTGCGCCGTAGCGGCCATTGAGATCGTTCGGCTAATCCTCAGGAAAAAGACTCCGGTGGACATTATTTTGGTTCCCCTGCTTTCAGCCGCCGTAGCTTACGGGATCTTTTTGTTGATCAACCAACCGATCGCGGCCATGATGACTTCGATTGGCGATTTCATTCAATGGGCGACCGAAGTTCAGCCGTTCTTTATGGGAATCATCATTGCGGTGGTCATGGGAATGATTTTGACGGCGCCGATTTCTTCGGCGGCCATCGCCATTGCCATCAGCTTGGGCGGGATCGCGGGCGGAGCGTCCGTTGTTGGCTGTTGCGTGCAAATGCTTGGGTTCGCGGTCATGTCCCGGAAGGACAACAATATTGGTACGGTCATCTCCGTCGGCATCGGAACTTCGATGTTGCAGTTTAAAAACATTTTGAAAAAGCCGATCATCTGGTTACCGACGATCATTGTCAGCGCCATTTTGGGTCCGATCTCGACTTTGGTTTTTAAGACCCAATGCACTCCGATCGGAAGCGGAATGGGAACATCCGGCTTGGTCGGTCAAATCGGGACCTTCAATGCCATGGGAAATACTTTGTGGTTCTGGCTGAGCGTCGGAATCTTGGAAATTGCTGCTCCAATCGTCTTGGTTTGGATCACTGATGTCATTTTCCGGAAATTCGGGTTGATCAAAGCCGGAGATCTGAAAATCTGATTTTCTTTGTAAAACCCGCTTTTTTGGGGAAATATTGGGTTATTTCTCTTCAAAAGCCTTCAAAACGGGCTTTTTGGGGCGATTATCCGAAGTGAACCTCGTAATTGTCCGTTCAGCCGATTTGGAAAGTTTAGGCGAAAGACGAACGGCCTTTTCACCGATATTTGCGAATATTTATATTTTCAAAAAAATTCAAAGTAATTTTCATTATTTGACATTTATTCAAAAAAATGATATAATAACCAAAGAAACGTATGAAAGTACGGATCGAAAAATGATAATGGAGGTGGGTCATGCCAACTAAAACCTTTTTAAATTTGGGAAAAGAAAAACGGCTGCGCATTTTGAAAGCCGCGAAAAAAGAATTCTCCCGAGTTCCCTTGGAACGCGCCATCATTGCCAACATTGTAAAAGACGCTGACATCCCCCGCGGAAGTTTCTACCAATATTTTGAAAACGTTGAGGATCTGTTTGTTTACCTGATGCATTACATGTATGGCATAGACAAACGGAAATTCGCAAAGTATCTTGAGGAAACCGACAACGACGTCTATGAAGCTCTGAAAATGAAATTCTCAAATACGATCGATAAACTGACGATCGCCGAAAACCGGCAATTCCGTCTGAATGTCATGTCCGCGGTTTTCAATGAAAATTCGCTGTATGAATCCTTGATCCCGAAGATCCAGGAACCGGACACCGAGATCGACTTTGCTTATTTTCCGATTGAAGTTCAGCGCTCTTCAAATTTCTCGAAACTTCTCAGCATCATCAAGATGATTGGCAAGAACTGCTTGGAAATATTCCTGACCAAACGGGCCGATAAAGATGAGGTCAAAGCCGATTACAACAATTACATTGATTTCGTTAAAATAGGATTCAAAAAGTTATAAAATCCGGTTGTAGTCACGCGGAAAACATGTTACAATGATTGCACAACTTAACAGATAATTTTTGGTTGCTTGCCCCCAAGCATCAATAGGGAATACGGTGAGAGTCCGTAACAGCCCCCGCTACTGTATGGAACTAATGAATTTCCAAAAACCACTGGGAAACCGGGAAGGTCGAAATTCGTGTTTGAAGTTCTAAGCCAGGAGACCTGCCAGAAGTTTTTTTGATCGCATTTCGGTGGGAAATGGCAGTTTCATGTCTTTGATTTTTTCATTTGCCACTCTAACCGGTGGCATTTTTTTATGGAAAGGAAAAACCAATGAGCGCACTTCGAAGATTTCATCCAATCGTCATATTCGCGTATTTCGCGGCCGTCATTGCCATGACGATGCTGTCGATGAATCCGCTGGTTTTATCCATTTCGTTTATTTTGGCGCTTGCGGTCAATGCCACTTTTCAAAAACCAAAAGCCTTTTTTAGGGGTTTAGGTTTCTTCCTTATTTTGGCCGCCATCATCATTTTCACGAATCCGCTGTTTACGAAAAGCGGAAGTACCTTTCTGTTTTCGATTTTTGGTGAGGATTTCATGAAAGAAGAACTGCTGAGCGGGCTATCGGTGGCCTTGATGCTCGGAGCGGTCTTTTATTGGTTCGCGGCTTACAACCAAGCGATGGACTCCGAGAAATTCCTGTATCTGTTCGGAGGGATTCTTCCGACGATCTCGCTGATCCTTTCTTTGGGACTAAAATTCATCCCTTCCTTTCAAAGACAGATGAACAAAGTCGGAGATGCTCAAAAAGGATTGGGGATTTATCAGAAAACCAGCCTTTGGGGAAAGATCCGCAACCGTTTGCGAGTCAGTTCGGCCTTGGTAAGCTGGTCGCTCGAGAATGCCATCGATACCGCGGACGCCATGAAAGCCCGGGGTTATGGGGTCAAAAAACGAACCGCCTTTTCCATCTTTCGATTTCGAACCCCCGATGGTTGGTTGCTTGGGATAGTCCTGGTTTTGGCGGGGTGGCTGATTGCGGCTCATTATTTGGGTCTGTTTGAATTTTCGTTCTATCCGATCCTTAGTCAGCTGAATTTCGAAGCAAAAGGCCTCGCCGGTTATGTAGCCGTCGTGTTCTTGGGCGGCCTGCCGCTGATCATCGAAGTAAAGGAGGTTTTAAAATGGCACTACTTGAAATCAAAAATTTAAGTTTCCGATATCCGGACCAAGAAAAGCCGGCCATTGACGAAATCTCTTTTTCCATCGAGGAAGGACAATTTACTTTGTTATGCGGCTCGACCGGAAGCGGAAAAACGACTTTGCTTCGGCTGATTAAATCGGAATTGGCTCCGTTTGGGACCAAAACCGGGGAAATAATCTATCGGGGAGAAGCCTTGGAAAAGCTGGACCCAAAGAAAAAAGCCGAAGAAATCGGGTTTGTCTTTCAAAACGCCGATCGGCAGATCGTCTCTGAATGGGTTTACCAAGAACTGGCGTTTGGTCTGGAAAACCTGGGTTGTGACCGACAGACCATTCGCCGCCGAGTCGGCGAGATGGCCAGCTTCTTTGGAATCACCAGTTGGTTTCGAAAGCAAACCGATGAACTTTCCGGAGGCCAGAAGCAACTTTTGAATTTGGCCAGCGTCATGGTGATGCAGCCGAAAATCTTGCTTTTGGATGAACCGACCAGTCAATTGGATCCGATCTCCGCTTCGGAGTTTCTTCAAACGTTAAAAAGACTGAACCAGGAATTGGGCTTGACCATCATCATGGTCGAGCACCGTCTGGAAGAGGTTTTTCCAATCGCCGATCAGATCGTCATCATGAATGACGGCAAGATTTTAATGCAAGAAAAGCCGGAAATAGTCGGAAAGACACTTAAGGATGACGACCTCTTCATCGGGCTTCCAAGTGCCGTGAAAATTTTCCATGGGCTGAGGGTGGATGACCGTTGTCCGCTGACTGTTCGGGATGGGAAAGAGTTCCTTTCCAAACATTTCGCCAATCGGTATCGGACCATTTCCTCGGAAATAAAAAAAGAACCGGATCTTTCGGAATGGGCCATCGACCTTCGGGACCTTTGGTTCCGCTATGAACGAAAAGAAGCGGACGTGCTTCGGGGCTTAAATCTGAAGATCCGCCAAAATGAAATATTTTCAATTGTGGGGGGAAATGGCAGCGGCAAGACCACATTATTGAAAGTCATCGCCGGAATCGTGAAAACCTATCAGGGAAAAGTAAAGATCTCCCCCGATGCTGATCAAAAAAGCGGGTCGGAAAAACCTTTGGCTTTTCTTCCTCAAAATCCCGAGGACCTCTTTATCGAAGAAACCGTTCGCAAAGAACTGAAGGAGATGGGAAGTTACTTGGGAATCGCGGATGAGATTTTCCAAAATCGGGTCAGCGAAGTCATTAAAAACTTGGGACTTAGGGAAATATTGGGAAAGCATCCTTATGATCTGTCCGGTGGCGAACAACAAAAAGTGGCGCTCGCGAAAGTTCTTTTGGTCTCTCCCAGAATCATTTTGCTTGATGAACCGACCAAAGGGCTGGATGCCCGCCTGAAGACGACATTGATTGCCATTCTTCGCGATCTTCAAAAGCAAGGCAAGACCATTTTGTTGGTCACTCATGACATTGAATTCGCTGCCCGGGTCAGCAACCGCTGCGCCATGATCTTTGATGGAGAAATCATCTCGGTTGCGGCTCCCAATCAGTTTTTCTCGGGAAACAATTATTACACGACGGCCGCCAATCGGATCTCCAGACATATGTATGATCAGTTGATCACCGAAGAAGAAGTCATCGCTTTGGCCAAAAGAAACGGTGAAACATGCGAAAAATAATTTCTTTGGCGGTCTGGATCCTGATCATCCCGGCTTTGGCTTTGATTGGATATTGGCTTTACGACGACCAACAATATGAAGTCATTTCTTTGCTAATTGCCCTTTTGGCTTGTCTTCCTTTTTTCATTCATTTTGAAAAACGCAAACCCAATCCCCGGGAGATGGTTCTGGTGGCCGTTTTCATTGCCATCGGCGTCGTCAGCCGCATTGCTTTTGCGACGGTGCCGGGGTTCAAACCGGTGGCGTCGCTGACCATTTTGGTTGGCATTGCTTTCGGACCGGAGATGGGATTCATGGTCGGGGCATTGACCGCTGTGCTGTCCAATCTTTATTTTGGCCAGGGACCATGGACCCCGTTTCAAATGTTTGCTTGGGGGATCATCGGGTTCGGAGCGGGAATGATCTTTAAAAAAGAAGAAGCCCGGAAGATTTGGTTCATCGTTCCTTATGGAATCCTCGCGGGAATCGGATATTCCCTGATCTTGGATATCTGGACGGCCCTGGCCGTAGATAATGCTTTTGTGTTGGCCCGATATCTGGCGTTTGTAGCGGCATCGCTGCCAACTTTGATCATGTACGTGGTCTCAAATGTGGCTTTTCTGCTAGTTTTATCCAACCCGATTCTTTCCAAACTTAAGCGAATAAAGGATAAATACGGACTTTACGAAATGCAAGTTTAGGTTGTCAGTTCGGCCCGATTGTGTTATAATATCAAACTAGAGATGTTCCTTGCCTAACCATCTCAAAAAAACAAGGAGATTTTTTAATGTTAAATGTAAAAACGATTACGAAGTTGGCCTTTGTAGCTTCAATTTACGTAGTCACGACGGTTTGGAATCCGTTTTCTTATGACGCCATCCAATTTCGGATCTCCGAAATATTGATTTTGCTTTGCTTTTATCGCAAAGAATATGCTTATGCACTGACGCTCGGGTGCTTCATCGCGAACATCTTTTCGCCGCTGGGAGTCTATGATATGATCTTTGGAACGCTCGCGACGGTGCTGTCAGTTTTTTTCATTGGAAGATGCAAGAACCTGTTCGTGGCTTCGCTTATCCCGGTCGTCTTCAACGCGATTATCGTGGGTTTGGAGCTGCATTATTTGATAGAACTGGATTTGGTGGCATCGATGGTTTCGGTAGCTTTAGGCGAATTCGCAGTTGTCAGCATTTTGGGGGTATTGGTTTTCCAAAGGCTGTCCCGAAACGTCAACTTTATGAAACTGATCGAAGCCAATCAAAACTGCGAAAAAGATATTTGTGAATAATATCTTTTTTTCGATTAAAGGAAGATTTGAGGAAAAAACATGATTTTAACGGCTGAGGAAATTAGCAAGTCATACGGGATCAAAGACCTGTTTCATAAAATAAACCTGACGGTCAACGAAAAAGATAAGATCGGAATCATTGGCAACAACGGCACCGGAAAGACGACGCTGCTTAAAGTCCTCGCCGGGTTGGAAGATCCCGATGAGGGATCGATTCGGAAAAGTTCGCTTCTGAAGATCAGTTACCTGTCTCAGAACATCGAAGTGGATGAAGAACTGACGGTCTTTGAAGAGGCCAGACGCGGGGCAGAGAAAAAACTCGATGACCTTCAGGAACATGAAGTGAAAACTATTCTTACCAAACTTGGTTTTTCGGATTTTCAAGCGCCGGTAAAAGCTTTGTCCGGCGGGCAAAAACGCCGATTGGCACTGGCTTCGGCGCTGATCCGTCCAGCCGATCTTTTGATCTTGGACGAGGCCACCAATCATTTGGATGGGGAGATGATCCTTTGGCTCGAAAAGTATTTGATCAATTATCCCAAAGCCATCATTTTGGTGACCCATGACCGGTATTTTTTGGAACGGATCGTCAATAAAATCGTGGAGCTGGAGAACGGGAGCATCAGCGAGTACCCCGCCAATTACTCCAAATATTTGGATTTGAAGATTGAAAGAGACCAAATGCTTGAAGCCAATCAAAGAAAAATGGCCGCCTTTTTAAGAAAAGAATTGGTATGGATTAGCCGGGGTGCCCAAGCCCGGGAAACCAAGGACCGCCGGCGGATCGAACAATTTGAAAAGCTGTCACAAACGGAAATAGCCAAGAAAAGCACCCTTATTTTGGAAAGTACGGCCAGCCGGTTGGGAAATAAAATTATCGAACTTAACCATGTGTCCAAAGGCTATTCCCGACTTTTGGTGAAGGACTTTACTTTCGTAGTCCCCAAAGAAGCCCGGATTGGGATCGTTGGGGGAAACGGGTGCGGAAAAACCACTCTGCTTCGAATGATGGCGGGAACCGTAAAGCCGGATTCGGGAGAAGTCCAGATTGGCGAGACGGTGAAAATAGGGTTCTTCGCGCAAGAAAACGAGGCCCTGGATGATAGTTTGCGAATCATTGATTTTGTGAGGAACATCGCCGAGGTCGTAAAAAGCGGAAAAAATGTCTTCACGGCCGTGCAAATGATCGAAAAATTTTGCTTTGATAATCCTTATTCTTTGATTGGAAACTTATCCGGCGGAGAAAAACGACGGCTGATGCTTTTGGCTTTGCTTATGGCTTCGCCGAATGTTTTGCTATTGGATGAGCCGACCAACAATTTGGATATTGCTACCATGAACATATTTGAATCCTATCTTGATGATTTCCAAGGAGCGGTCATCGTCGCTTCTCACGACCGGTATTTCTTGGACAAAACCTGCGATCGCTTTTTTGCGTTCACTGAAACGGGACGTTTGGAGCCGCATTTGGGATCTTTCAGCCATTTCCTGGCTTCCCAAAAACCAAGTACGGAGAAAGAAACCATTTCTGTTTCCCCACGGATCAAGAAGAACCCGGTTCGAAAATTGACTTTTAAAGAGCAGCAGGAATACTCCGAAATCGAAAACATAATTTCCGAATTGGAAAAACGCCTGGAAACCGTAACCTCGGAAATTGAAAAGAATTATGAGAATTATGCCATCCAAAAAGATTTATATGCGAAGAAGAAAGGTTTGGAAGCCGAACTTGAAGCGAAAATATCCCGATGGGGATTTCTAACCGAAATCGAGGAAAACTCAAGAACTAAAGATTGACCCCCTTTTAAAACAAACAGAATGAGGACTTTAAGTTCTCATTTTCTTTTCAAGACGTCAAAAAATATCTAAAAGAAATTTCCAGGAACTGAAGAAACCGCCAAAAACATGTAAGCGTTCTCATATTTTTCTTTAGGGAGGAATTTTCACTTGAATAACAACTTTGGTTGTGCTATAATGGTTTATACTTAAGGGGTAACAAGAATCAACGTTAATTGGTTTTGTATTTTTAAGGAGCGGTAAGTAAATGCAAAGAGTTTTAGAGATGTACGAGTTTGGAAAAAGAGCCGTCAAAATGGAGCCTTTTGGAAACGGCCACATAAACAAAACTTATTTGGTTCTGACGGACAATGACGAAAAATTCATTCTTCAGCGAATCAATACCAATGTTTTCAAAAAACCGAAAGAGGTCATGAGAAACATTGAACTGGTGACCAACTACATTCGCGAAGTCGTGGCCAAAGCGGCTAAAGATCCTTCCCGAGCGGCTTTGGAAATCATCCCGACCGTCAACAACAAAACCTATGCGCACTTCGATGACATGTATTGGCGCTGCTACCGTTTTGTTCAAGGAGCCAAAAGTTACGAAATCATTGAAAATCCGGAAATGTTTTATGAAGTGGGGAAAGCGGTTGGCGTTTTCCAAAGGCAACTTCAGGATTTCCCGATTGATAAACTCTATATTACCATTCCCAATTTTCACAATACCGGCGCTCGTTTTCGCCGTTTCAAACAAGTCGTGAACGACGATGTCAAGCGTCGCGGAATTGAAGTATTTAACGAAATAAAATTCGTTTATAACCGCGAAGAAGGCGTTTCCAAAATCGTTAACATGCTCGAAGCCGGAGAAATTCCAACCCGAGTAACCCATAACGATACCAAGTTAAACAACATCATGATCGATGAGATCACTCACAAAGCCATTTGTGTGGTGGACTTGGACACGGTCATGCCAGGATCGGTTTTGTATGATTTCGGGGATGCCATCCGCGTCGGCGCATCGACGGCTCAGGAAGACGAAACCGATTTGAGCAAAGTCCATTTGGATTTGAATTTATTCAAAAACTTCAGCAAAGGTTTTTTGGAAAAATGTCATCAGATCTTGGTTGACAAGGAAATCGAGAACCTCGTGGAAAGCGCCCGGATTATCACATTGGAATGCGGAATGCGGTTCTTGACAGATTATTTGGAAGGCGATATTTATTTTTCGATCAACCATCCAGACCACAATTTGGAGCGGGCCCGAACCCAGTTCAAGCTGGTTGAAGAAATAGAATACAATTACGATGACATGCAAGACATCATCAAAATTATTATGAAGGACTTACGAAAGTGAGTCTTTTTTTGATTTTTGAAAAATAAATAATTTCCTTGCCGGCAACGATCTTTATGCTATAATTTGCTTGGCGTGTTTTAATGTTTTGATTGTTTTTCTGACAAAAAGGAGGAATAATGAAAACTTTTAAAAGATGTCTTTTTTTATTGGTGGCGGTTTTTTGTACATTCGGACTAAGTCCGGAGGTCAAAGCCGGAACCTTTCCCAATTGGGAATTTCTTCCCGTGGGAGAAAACTATCTTGATCCGGAAAACTTTGACGTTTCGGGAGAAGCCCCCTATTTTCACGTTCAAAGTTTCTATGCTTTTCGGATTTTGGAGAATACGGAATACACGCTCTTTTCAACTTTTTCCAATGAGGCTTTTTTGGAAGGGGAGGTCCTGACTTTCTATGACGAAAACCATGCCCTCATCTCGGCGACCGTAAGCTGCACCAACACTTATTCGGAACTTGGTATTACGGCCATCACATATACGACCCCCGCGGACGCGTATTATCAGAGTTTGGAATTCGACATTTATTACGAATCCGCCGGCGGTTATACTTTTTTTCCAATCGACGCTTATGCAGTCCTGAGCATCGGGAATGCTTATCCCGGGGATTTGCTTTCGCCGGTTTATTATCAAGGGCCCGCCAGTGATTATGCGCCAGTCATCGACGGCAATGACGGTTATTATTACACCGATGTGGAGAATCCGGTCACGGTTCAAACCATTCAAAGCGGATTGGTGGCTTTTGATGATGTTGACGGAGACATTTCAGCGTCCATCACGGTTTTTAGCGACGGGTACACCAACAACAAGGCCGTTCTCGGTGAACATCCGGTAGAATTCCGGGTCACGGACAGCAGCCAAAATACGGCCAGTTTCATCGTTTACGTGGTGGTCGTTGATATCACCGCTCCGGTAATTTCCGGACCTTCCGTTTATACAGTCAAAGAAACCTTGCTTACGTCTTTGTCGTCTTTTTTGGCCCCGCTTTCGGCGGCGGACAATTATTACGGAAATCTGACGGCTTCGATCATCGTCTCCAATGACGGTTATTCGGCGAATTATAACATCCGCGGAACTTATCAGGTCTTGTTTGGGGTGACGGACGGTTCCGGAAACGTTGGGACTTTCGCGGTGACCGTTACGGTCGAGGACGGAATTCCTCCGGTTTTCGGGGGACCCGCGGTCATAAACAAAGCCAACAACGCCACGCTCTCTTTGGCGTCGGTCATCAGCCAGATAACCGCAACGGACGCGGTGGACGGGGACGTAACCATCAATATCGCGGTGGTGGATGAAAATTACTCCCGGAATTCCGACCGGGTCGGAAGCTGGGAAATCAATCTTTCCTGCGCGGACAGTTTAGGAAATACCTCATACTTTTCCCTGACGGTGGTGGTTGATGATCAAACCATCCCGGTTTTCATGATCGACCAACAAGTGATAACGATCGAACTGGTCGATAACAATGTTGGGGTTCGCGACCTGATCAAAGTTTTGGTAAAGACCAAAGCCATATCAGAAGCTGCAACCGTCGAAGTCATTTCCGACGAATACACGGAAAATAAAAATACCCCGGGAACCTACAAAATCGTTCTCGGGGTGGATGATCAGGAAATGGAATTGGAAGTTCGGGTGGTAGAAGGCCTTTATGAACAGCTTCAAGACGCCAATCCGACTTTTTGGGAAAAGATCGGCGCATTTTTTTGTAATTTTTGGCGTTCATCGAAGAACTTCTTTATCGGTTTATTCGAAAAAATCTTTAAATAATTTTTCCATTTTGGTTGAGGGTACGGGATCGTACCCTCCTTTTGATAAAGGATTGCAACGAAGGATCCGGTAAAAGGTCAAAAATCCCGCCTTGAAAAATCCGAATTTGGAGAAGGCCTCAAGGGCATAATTCGAACAGGTTGGCGAATACCGACAGTGGCTTCCGCCAGAAGCTGCATGGAGCCGTTGGTACCATTTAATTAATCTGATCGGTATTTTGTTCATGTTTTCCTCTTATTCGTTGGGATAACCGATGATCTTGGCAATGAAAGTTTCAAGCTTTGGAAAATTGATGGACGGGAGCGGCTGATTGTTTTCTTTCATGGAAATCAAAACGCCGTTGATGATGTTCCGGTAAAAGCCTTTAGCTTGGGAAGGATCGATGACGCCGCCTAAAAAAACCACGTCCCGGCTGGCCATCAATTTCATCAATTTGTCTAAATATTTTTGTTCGCAAGCATAGTTTGATCCCAGAACATAACCAAAGACTTCTTTGTGCAGCAGCGATTTGCGATGCTTTCGAAGAAATCGTTTGACATTGGCGTTCAAAGCGCCCATGATGATGTTCGTTCCCACGATCACCCGTCCGTACTCGTCAAGGCTTTTCAAAACTTTAAGATCTTTGCTATCAACGACGACAGAGTCCTCGATTTTTTCAGAGATCTGCTCGGCAATTTTCTTGGTTGAACCAAATTTGGTTCCGTAAACGATCAATGTATTCATATGCTCCTCTTTTTGTACTTAAAAATTATATCACACCTTTTTCGATTAATCAATTTAACCCTTCGCAAGTCCCTAAAGAACCGACGTTTTAGCGTTGCCCAAGAATATTGGGCCGGTTGTGACAATTCACTTGAAAACCAAGCCCAAATGTGTTACTATATACTTTAGTAAAGTTGGTGAGACAATGCTGATAATTGTGGTGAGCGATATTCATCGTCAAACCGAAGTTCTCGACAAAATCCAAGCCAAACACCCGACTGCGACCTTATTTTTGGACGCGGGAGACAGCGAAAGGCATGATTTCGAGATTGAACCCTTTCAAAGCGTCAAAGGAAATTGTGATTATTTCATCAAGAATAAATACCGCTATGTCCCGGTTCTCAATCATGGAATCTACGTCATCCATGGCAATAATTTCCCGCTAAACCATGATAGTTTGGCCACTTTGGCCAAAAGCCAAAGCTGTGACATCATCATTCACGGGCATACGCATTCACCGTATTACGTCTATCATAATGGCGTCCACATCCTTTGCCCCGGTTCGCCAACCTATCCGCGTACGAAAATCGGCGCCACTTATGGGCTGATCCGCTTGACTGAGGACGAAGTGGAAATTAAAATAATGAAGGTCAAAGATGACGAATAAAGTTGATTTATTTTTTGATTTGTTTGATGAAGCCGCCATGCTTTTGGTGACCGGCCAGGGAATTGATTATTTGGAGGCCATAAATCGCACGGCGCAAATGTTTTGTAACAACGAAGCGGACGCCAAAGCCGACCCGGAGACTCAAAAACTACTCGAAGAAATTTTAGAGGTCGCGGCCGCGGAAGACTTCCTGAAGGAAGAAATTCGTTTGGCCCTGGAACTTTTGTTGATCAAAGGGTTCAAAGCCGAGAACCAGCGGTTGGACCTGATGACTCCGGACACGGTAAATTATTTGATCTCCCGAGTCGTTAATCGCAAATTCAGCGATATTGGCAATAAACAGTTCACCATTCTTGATACCGCGCTTGGGACGGGAAACCAACTTCAAGCCATCGCCAACAACCTAAGTGACGAAACCACGCTCGTTGGGATCGAGAAAGAAGACCTGCTGGTCAAACTGGCAGCTTCCTCAGCCGAACTTCAGAATAACGAGATTAGGATTTACTTTCAGGATGCTTTGGTTCCGGTCTATGACTTGGCCGATCTGGTCATTGGCGATCTGGATTCCTACCAATATTCCGATGTCCCGGCGGTGACGCATCCTTTGTATGATCAAGGGGTCAGGTATTTTCCTTACTTGGTAATTGCTTCCCGTCTAGTTAATTTAAAAGACAACGGATATTTCATTTATGTGATCGAAAACGACTTTTTCTCGCAAGCGAAAGTTGACGTATTTCGATCGTATCTCAAAGCCCAAGCCACCCTGATGGGGTTGATGGTTTTGCCACCATCAATGTTCAAAAGCGGAGCGGTTGGAAAAAGTATCTTAATTGGCAAGAAAGCCAGCCTTCGATCTTGGAACATGACGGTTTTACAACTAACCAGTCTGTCCCAGGATCAAATACCGGGCTTATTCCAAAAAATAGATAAATTTACGGACAATTTATAGGAGGATTAGCGTATGCACAAGATCATGGCCGTAAACGCCGGAAGTTCATCATTAAAATTTAAATTGCTTAACATGCCTACGGAAGAAATAATTTCGGAAGGAGTCATCGAACGAATCGGGGCCGATGATGCTTACTACACCATCAAAACCGACGGCGTCAAACAAAAACAGATCCTGCCGATCAGAAACCACACCGAAGCCGTCACCATCTTGTTAAAAGACTTGGTTGATCGGGGAATGGTCGCCTCGCTTTCCGAGATCAAGGGCGTAGGTCACCGGATCGTTCAAGGCGGATCTTATTTTACGGATTCGGCTTTGGTTACTCCCCAAGTCATCGATATCATTCGCGACTATTGTTCGCTAGCCCCGCTGCATAATCCCGCCAATCTCATCGGGATCGAATCTTTCATGGCGGCCATGCCCGGAGTCCCGAATGTAGCGGTTTTTGATACTTCCTTCCATTCAACCATGGCGGAAGAAGCTTTCATGTATGCCGTTCCTTACGAGTGGTTCACCAAATACAAGATCCGAAAATACGGGTTCCATGGAACCAGCCATAAATACGTCTCCCAAAAAGTCGCCGAAGTCATCGGTACTCCGATTGAAAATTTGCGCATCATTACGCTGCACATCGGCAATGGGGCTTCCTTGGCGGCCATTAAAAACGGCAAATGCGTTGATACGTCCATGGGTTTGACTCCGCTTGAAGGCGTTCCGATGGGAACCAGAAGCGGAAACATTGATCCGACCATCGTGGAATTCATCAGCAACAAAGAACATATGACTACGGCTCAAGTTTTGAATTACCTAAACAAACGCTCCGGATATTTGGGCGTTTCCGGATTCTCCAATGATTCACGGGATCTGGAAGATGAAGCCAAAAACGGCAATCTCCGCGCCAAATTGGCTTTTGACATCCAATACAAACGGGTCGTCGATTACATCGGCAGCTACTTTGTTTACCTGGGCGGGCTGGATGTTTTGGTTTTCACCGCCGGAATCGGCGAAAACAGTCCATTGTTCCGAAAAGAGATCGTCAAACGATTGGGAGCTTTGGGCGTCGAACTCGATGAAGATGCCAACCTGACTCGGGGAAAGATCAAAGAGATCAGCACCAAAGAATCCAAAGTTCGGGTTTTTGTGATCCCGACCGATGAAGAACTGATGATTGCCCGCGATACCGTCAGATTGGCGGGCTTAAAATGAAAAAGTCCAAATACAAATTATTCGCTTTGATTTTCACAATTCTCTTAGTTTTAACCGGATGCTTTGAAAAACCCGAGATCCTTCCGGAAAGCGTGGAAATAATCGCGGAAAAAACCGAGATCAACGTTGATGAAGAATTGCTACTGGGGGTTACGGTCCTTCCGGCCGATGCTCCCCAAGCGGTAATTTGGTCTTCAAGTGATGAAGCCATCATCACCGTTGACGAAGACGGGACCATCCAAGGAATTGCGGCCGGAACCGCCACCATCACGGTTTCCTCCGAATCCGATAGTTTGATCACCGATGACCTTTTGATCACCGTAATTCAGCCGGTTAATGTTCCCGAAGTCTCGATTATTTATGAGAAAACCGAAATCGCCATGGGCGAAGAGATGCAATTGTCAACCTTGATAACGCCGGTCGACAACCAGCCCGGAGTCATTTGGACTTCTAGCAAACCGGAAATCGCCGCCGTTGACGCCTGGGGAAAGGTAACGGGAATTATTCCCGGGACCGTCAATATCACAGCCAAACTCAATTTTGCTGGGTCAATCAGCGATTCGCTGCTGGTCACCGTTTTGGAACCGGCCGGGTTGGCTGATTTTAATAATTTCACCGAAGACATCTTTTTGGACATGATTTCCGAAGATCCGCTGAATGTCAACTTCTTCATTCGTTACCCGGAGAACTTTGAACTGGGAACCTTGGAAGTAATTCCGATCGAAATCTCCTTGGCCGACCATGAACAGACCATCGCCGAATTGGAAACTTTGCGAGCCAATCTTTTGTCCTACGGCTACGAATACCTGAGTGAAGTTCAACAGCTTACCTATGTTGTCCTGCTCGATTACCTGGACGGATCCTTGGCTTATGAAGATTATTACTACTATGATGGGCCGCTTGGAAGTTACTTGGGCTATCAAGCCCAACTGCCCTTCATTCTCGCCGAATATCATTTTTATTCCAAAACCAACCTTGACGATTATTTTGACTATCTGACCACTACGCAAGCGACTTTCGAAAACATCATTCTATTCGAACAAGATCGCGCGAACAATGGTTTCGGAATGAGCGATTTCATCTTGGACAAGATCATTGAACAATGCGACACTTTCGCTTCCGCTCCCGATAATTATCTGATTCAGGTTTTCAACGATAAAGTCGATGCTTTGGATTTTCTGACTGCTGAAGAAAAAACCGCTTATAAAGCCACGAATCTCACTTACATAAATGTAAATTTCGTTGGTGCGTACAACTATTTGAGTGCGGAACTAGCCAAACTGAAAGGCCGGGCCGTCAACAACGAAGGCTTGGCGGACTTTGAATTTGGCCAAGAATATTACGAGATCCTTTTCCGGGAAGCCAGCGGAACCGACATGACCGTTTCAACCGCTTTGAATTATTTCCGGGGTATTTTGGACTCAGAATACGATGAACTGATGCGGATCTATCAAGCTAATCCCAACGTCTTTGACTTGATTGCTTCCCCGACTTTCCTTGAAAGCCGCACTTTTTCCGAAACCTTTGATTATTTGAAGTCCCAATACGCTGTGGATTTTCCGAGTATCGGCGAAGTCGAAGTAACGATCAAGAACATTCATCCGTCCTTGGAAGAAAATTCATCGCCGGCGATGTATTTCCTGTCGCCGCTTGATGCCAATGTTCCCGAAGTCATCTACATAAACAACATCATGTTTACCGATGACCCAACCTATGCCTACTTCACCATGGCACACGAATCGATTCCGGGTCATTTGCTTCAACACGTCGTTTTGAAAAACAGCGACCTTTCCAATCTTCGCAAGTTTTTGGATTACACCTGCTATTCCGAAGCCTGGGCAACCTATGTTGAGGAATACGTTGGGAAATATTCGGGAGCTGATGCCGATCTGCTCGAAGCTTATCACCTCAATACCCGACTGACCTACGTCATTCTGTGCGTGACCGACATTTACATCAATTACTACGGATGGTCGCTTTCACAATTCGGAAGTTTCCTGGAGCCTTATTTCGGGGCGCTGCCGACCGAGGATCTTCAGGGAATGTATAATCAGCTCATTGAAGAGCCCTGCAACTTTTTCGAGTATTTCTTCAGTTATTACCGGCTTTTGGCTTTGAAAGAAGAATTCATCACTCAAGCCGAAGCCAAAAATTATGAAAACGTGGACTATCAGTTTCACAAATTCTATTTGGGAACCGGTCCGGCGCCATTTTACATCCTCGAAGACCAAATTCCGATTTATCTAAACAATAACTGATCACTTAAAAGCCAAACCGAACGTTTGGCTTTTTTTGACGGAAAAGCGCCTTTCCCCGCTAATATATATGCGGAGGTAAAAGCATGCGCAAATTTATTATTATCATGGCGATTTTGTTTTTCGAAAGCGGTCTTCAGGTGTTTGGGGAAGAAACGATAATGGTCCCGGAAGGCGAGGGAAGTGATGAGCTTCTCGTTTTTGAAAACACTCAGATATTGGAGAACCCGGTCGATTGGTCGCTTCCGGGAGAGTATGAAGTGGATTACTTTGATTTTGTGACGCAATCGACGTTTTCAAAACGGGTGATCGTCACTTCCGAGGGCACGCTTGAGCAGGGCTGGACCGAATACCGTCATGACTTCGTGGAAACGGCGGCCAATATCCGGGGATTGGTGCCAATGAGCGCATCTTCCTATTTTTTATTCGGCGGGATCAACCAAGGTTACTTCCCTTATCAAAGTCAGGACGATCCGGAATTTGCTTTTGTGGCCTATTACCATGATGAAATCAAAGACTGGGAACTGGTTCTCAACGACCAACGCTATGGAACCATCCGTGCGGCTTGCCTGACCGAAAACGGCATTGGGTTGCTGGGCGATGGCGATACCTTTAGCCAGAAACGAAACCTGTTTCTGGCCGAGATCTCCTTTTCGGGAAACATCTTGTTTTACAAAGAGCTTTCCGGATCGGGAAATGAGTATGCATCGGATCTTTATTTTGATAATGGAAGTTTTTTGTTTGTTTGCAATACCGATTCGTCGGATGGCGATTTTGAAGGATTTTCCGTTGGGAATCGGAACATCGGCGTTGGCAGGATCGCGGTTGAAGGCGGAAGCCAACCGGCCCTTTTGGCGGTCGGAAATTCCGGAAATGATGTTTTGATGGATTCGCTTTATCACCAGCAATCATTATATCTCTATCTGAATTTCCAAGGCCCGGGTTATTTTGAAAACGGGGGTTTAACTGAGGATTATCCGGCGCTGGTGGTCATAAACGAGCGCTTTGAGATTAACAACTGGATCTCGGTGGCGGATTATGCTTTGGGAGACTTGGTAAAACTAGTGCCTTTTTTTGACCGGATCGCTTTGACTTCAGGGAACCATGACGAAGCCAAGATCACCTTCTTTGATTTTGGAGAGAACCTGGAAAGTTTGGGGCATCAGGCTTTTTTGTTTCCGACGCCGGGATTTACTATTCAAGAGTATGAGGTTACTAATTTTGGGGAGCAGACTTTGATCTTGGGACGGCTGAGCGATGGCCAAGAAGAAGGCTTTTCCTTAAACGTTTTGGATGAGAACTTAGGGATCATCATTTCCGATCATACCCCGCTTTCGGAACCGGTAAGCCGGACTTTTCCGGTTTCCAAGGTTACGGATGGAACGATCGTGTTCGGATCAAGGTTGGGATCCGGAAACCTTCTGCGTCTGACCGCGTTTACGCACCTTCAGCTTACCGAAGTCCCGACGGTGTTTGGGACCATGATTTTTCATGAACGAAAACTAGCCTTGAACGGAACCCCTTTGGCTTGGAGAATGGTTGAGAACCGGATTTCCGGAAGTCCTTACGGCACTTTTTCTAATCTTTACCAATATCAAAGCGGGGAAAGACGGATCTTTCTTGAAATGGGAAATGAATACTTGCCGGTCGTCAACATTCGCGACCATGAACAATATGATCTGAACGTTCCTTTGTATTTTAACGGAACCGGGACATTAAACGGCGAACCGATCGTTTCCGGAAAAAGAGTCGCGGAACCCGGGAATTATGTTTTGGATATGTATGGAAATTCCAATGAAAGAAACACCATTGCCTTTTCAGTCGCGGTTTTAAGCGAATCGGCTGGGTCGGTGACCGAGATCACCCCATCTCCCCAAGCCAAACTGGAAGAGAACCCCACCCCAGGCTCGGATTCGGCGCCGCTGGTCCGGCTTGTTCAAAACCGGGACCCGGAGAGGACTTACCCCAAATGGTTTTCTTTTTTGATCTCTGGGATCATCATCGGGGTTTTGTTGGAGATATTCCGGCCTTGGGAAATGATTGGGAGAAAAAAACATGGTTGAGATCCTTTTGCTTTTGTCTTTGTTGGGAGGAGAAAATCTCCTAGTTTCAGGAAATGAGGACTTTCAGATAATCACCCAAAACGTCTCCGAATCGGAAGAAGAATGGTTGGACCAATGCGACGGTTACGAATTGGTATCCGAAAACGGCATGAATTATTTGCGTTTTTCCTCCGGAGATTGGAGCCTGACGGTTCCGGATTTTGAATCTCACCGCTTGCTTAGCAAAGAAGGAGAAGCCTGGCTTTTTTATCAACAGGATGCTTTCCTTCATTTATTGAAAACCGATGCCAACGGAACCGTTCTTTTTAACGGCGTTTTGTTGGACAATCCCGTGGAACCGGTTTGGGATGTGGTTCTTGAGGATGATCTTTATGTTTGTGGCGGCATCACCAATTACGTCAACCGGGAGTTTTCCAATTACAAAACGGCGCAAGGACTAGGGGGACGCGATGCGTTTCTAGCGATGTTTAACGATGATTTGGGGCTTAAGGCCTGGGGAATTTTTGGGGGAGAGAAGAACGAAAGCTTTGAAAAAATCAGCGTGACCAACGAGGGAATATTCGCGGTTGGAAAGAAAGACCCGTTATCGGGAGGTGATTTCGGTAACGGCGGCCAAGCCCCGGACAGCAATTTCGTTTGTGAACTGACCAGCGATCTCGAAGTTGCGGATTATTTGATCTTATCCGGATCATTCCCCATTCGGCTGTTTGGATTCCGGGAAGATTATCTCTTTTTGGGAACGGGCCAATCCTTGTACAAATTCGCGGAAGGTTTGCAGATTGTTCGAAAAAGGGATCTGGGGCGGGAGATTCTTTATGCTCAGTTTTCCGAATTAAACGGAATTCTATGTTTGGAAAACGGAAGCGGACGGCTGTGCGGGTTCTATAATTTCCAAGATGTTTTTGACTTCCCTTGCCCCCAGGTTTCTCAGACCACGACTTTCGCAAGGTTTGGTGAGACCCTTTGTTTAAAAAACGAAACCGGAAAGGTTTTTTGGGATCTCTTGGATCGGCGATCTTTCTTGGTTGGAGGGACATATCAGAACACTTTTCCGGAACCACGAATCGTAAAATCGCTGTTTGGGCCGGCGCAACTGGAAAAAGAGATCTCTGAACCGGCTTTCAATCCCTTGGTGTTCGGAGACTATGTTTTTACTTTCTTGGGAAAAACCGCATCCGGATTGCCCTTCACTTTTTCAAAAACCGTTTCAGTTCTTCAGGAAGCCAATGTCAGCGATGGAATGATCTATCCTTTGGGGTATCAGCTGAATTTTACCGGTTTGGGAATGTTGAACGGAAAAGGGATCGTCAATAATTACCCGGTTTCCCAAGCCGGCCATTATGTTTTGATCCTTACCGGAGTGGGAGGAATCAGCCGGAAGATCAATTTCCAAGTGGAATCAGATCAAATTCCGTTTTCAGAATCGTCACGAAAAGCTTGGGACCGGGAAATCGGGTGCGCATCCCCGTTTAATTTGGATTTCACTTTGACCAAGGAAGTCGCAGATGTGACCGGGGTCGTCTTAAACGGTTCAATTTTCGAGGATTTGGTTTATGACCGCGTCAATAAATCGGTTCACCTTCGTCTCATTGCTCCCGAAGCAGCCGGGATCCATGATTATTTCATCGAAAAGATTCAGTATTTGGAGGGAGGCGATCCTTTTTCTCTTCCCATTAATCAAATCTTTACTTTGAATGTTCTTAACTCCGCTCCCGAGGTGACCTTGGGGGAAACCAAGACATTGGTTTATCGGACCGCGATCAATGATCCTCAGGGGACGATTCGATGTTTTCGAGTAACGGCGGTATCCGATATCGACGAAGCGGTCATGCAATTCGGATTGTCCGACCAGAATCTGTTTTTCTCCGGCTTGACCAAGGGAGAAGACTATGAAGTGACAATCTCTTTGGTTTTCGATCGCGGCAATCAGGTTTATGAAAACCTGGTAATCCTTTCGATGCAAGTCAGTGGCGGCGAGTCGTTGGATCTTGGGGAGATTCTCATCACTCAAAAAACCGAAACGCTCGGCGAATTCATCCTTTCGCTTTCCAAAGGACAAAAACGTCTGCGTCAGGTCGTTTCGGACAATCAACTTCTTTACCAAAGTCAACCAATTGATTATCCGAAATTGGTTTTGATTGGAATCGCGGGAGCCGCGGCGGCTTTTGTTGTTTCGGTCCAAACCCGAAAGTTTATAAGGAAAAAACGGAATCGAATCAACTGAATTTTAGTGTCCGCGAAGGCGGGCACTTTACATTTATTTATGGAAAACCAGCCGCGGTTATGGTATAATAAAAAAAGGTGAGAACGATGAAATTTGTCAATTTATACATTGAAACCGAATATTCGATGCTTCGAAGTCTGGTAAAAATCGAAAGGCTCATAGAAAAAGCGAAAGCAGATTCCCAAAACGTGCTGGCGATCACCGACTTTGATGGCATGCACGGGGCCATGAAATTTTACTTTCAGTGCCTTGACAACAAGATCAAGCCAATCATCGGCCTTCGTCTCAGCCTGAAATCCAATTACTCTAACGATGCTTTGTTGCTCTACGCCAAAAATGAAAACGGATATCGTCAGTTGATGAGAATTTCCACGCAAGCCAAAACCACCGGGAATGTGGATCTGGAGTTTCTCCGAGCCCACCATCAAGATGTGTTGGCCATCGTTCCCGTGGACGAAAGCGGGATTGGCCAGGAATGGAAAAACAATCGGAATGAAGCTTCGCAAATTCTAAAAACCTATCAGAGCGTTTTTTCCGATCTTTACTTGGGATTGGATGCGCAAACGGAATCCAACCGGATGGCCATTCCGGAACTGATCCGGTTTGGAAATGAATGTCAGGTCCGATCCGTGGCCATTAACCGAATTTCTTTTTTGGAATCAAATGATTTTGCGGCCTATCAAACTTTGCGTTGCATCGATCTGGTCCAAAGCGAATACTCTTACACCGAAAAAGAACTGGCGCAAGTATTTTTGACCCAAGCCGATGCGAACGCAAAATTCCAGGATTATCCGGAGCTTTTGGAAGCCACCGAAGAAATCGGAAAACTTTGCGATCTGAAACTGTCGCTTGGCAAATATCAATTGCCGGTTTTTGAAGATGCGTCCGGTAAATCCTATGAATACCTGACGGATCTGGCCAAACTAGGTTTGAACAAAAGACTGAAAAATGTGACTGCGGATGTTGAAAAATATAAAGAGCGCTTATTTTATGAACTTGGAATCATCAACAAAATGGGATTTTGCGACTATTTCCTGATCGTTTATGATTTCATCAAATACGCGAAAAAGAATAAAATCATGGTCGGTCCCGGACGGGGATCCGGCCCGGGCTCCTTGGTCAGTTACGTACTGGGGATCACCGATATCGATCCGCTCAAATATGATCTGCTCTTCGAAAGATTTTTGAATCCCGAACGAATCACCATGCCCGACATTGACACGGATTTTCCCGACAACCGCCGGGACGAAATCATTCAGTATGTGCTTCAAAAATACGGATCAGCCCGCGTGGCTCACATTTCCACTTTTGGCACTTTCGGGGTTCGTTTGGCCATCCGGGATGTCGCTCGGGTCTTGAAAATGTCCGATTTAGTTTTAAACGAAGTCTTGAAATATGTTCCTTCATCGGATGCAATGATGTCTGAAGTCATCCAAGACAACGAAATGTTTGCGAATCTGATCAGCGAAAATGCGCAGATCAAAACTTTGGTGGATCTGGTCATCAAAATCGAAGGGTTGCCGCGCCACGTTTCGACGCATGCGGCGGGGATCATCATGGCCAAGGATGATTTGGTCAATTACACGCCTTT
>Ga0247841_10001907_pt1 | contig 43741 bp, 56 predicted proteins | sample LaCruzMarch2015__2_FD_192410 | JGI IMG/M metagenome (GOLD analysis project Ga0247841, IMG submission 192410) | Freshwater microbial communities from meromictic Lake La Cruz, Castile-La Mancha, Spain - LaCruzMarch2015_18m | ecosystem: Environmental > Aquatic > Freshwater > Lake | place: Spain...
GCTTGGCTGTTCCTCTCCAATTGCGCCAAAAATCAGGGTGTTTATTGGTATAAGAGAGTGGTAATGCCGCGCATCAAAGCGACACAACGCCAAACAAATTCCCACAATTTCATCTGCCATTTATGTAAATGTGGATGTAATTTCATAACACAATTAGAGTTATGTAATTGTGGCATGCTATTTATGTAAATGTGGATGTAATTTCATAACACAATTAGAGTTATGTAATTGTGGCAGTTACCTTTATATATTTTTACATGCAAATTATGTTGGTGATTTTGTGAAAACAGTAAGAATAGACAACATGACGTGGGAATTGCTTGTCCAGCTCAAGCTGAACAGGAAGCAAAAGACGATGGATGCAGTTATACGCCAGCTCATTCTGGCGGCATCCAAGACATCCAAGCCAGAAATCAAAACCGAGCCAGAGATAAAGTATGAAATCATCCCAAACGCATCGGAAGATGAAATAAAGAACGCCGAGCGTTTTGATGCGGAAGCGGAATAACCTGAGGAAAGCCTGACCACATCTGGTCGCCTTGCGCGTGGAACTTGCGTCTCTGCCAAGAAACAGCATTTGAATGAAACGCGCCTCTAGTTCTGGTCAAGCCCTCAATGGTGATGCAACATGAATAGAATGGCTGTCCTCAAGGCGGCAACCGCGTTTGCCGTTCTTGTTTTCGGCACAATCGGGATAATCTACGAACACGAGCTTGTGCATATCCAGTTATGCAAATACTTCGGGGGAAACGCGACGGGAATACATTTCTCCCTCAACAGAGGCATATACACGACATGCCCGAACGGCTCGCCTGAAATGTTGGGATGGCACGCGATGAACGAGATAGTCGGATATACCTTCGGCTTCATGTTTGTCCTCCTCCTCTTTATCAGGTTCGTTGATGCCGCGTTTGCCTGTTTTGATTTTTGAACTCTTTTCTTTTCGCTCCGATGCCGTGCAAGCCTGATTTTTTTATAGCCTCGCACGGCGGAACGTGATAGGATGGAATGGAAAAGTATGGATGCGATGAAGGCGGATACCGACCAGTTCTACGGAACGGAAGGCTACCACTTCAACCCTCTCTACAAGTCCATGAACTACACCGATGGAATACAGTTCATCGGTGCGCATGGGTTTGGCTGGCTGATTGACGAAATCGGCATAAACCACCATGCGCGCATGGTCGAGGACGGCGCAGGGTTCTACATCGTTGTTCTCGACGTTAAGGACACCCGCGCCAAGCTGACGATATGCGTTGACATCGACGGCGCGAACCTCCAGGATGTTCTCGTGGAGAAGGAAATAGACCACACCGACGCGCCTGAAGGGCGGCTGACGCTCTACTGGCAGAACGGCGTTCTTTTCCTCCCGTCCGAGTATTGAACGAAACGAGGTGAAAAGCATGGACATGTGGGAAAAACTGCAATCCTTCCTGCCTTCCCCTAACGTCGAGGAGAAAATCGTCAATCTTCTTAAAACTCTTGACGAGTCCTCGCGCGAGGAACTGCTGGAGGAAGTGAAATACAATCTGGGCGGAGACGCGGTCGAGCGTATCAACTGCCGCCTCATGGAGGTGTCTCCATGAGCGGTCTTTGCCCTAACTGCGGGGAACATATAAAATCCCTCGCAAACTATCAGGACACGACGGTGCGCTTCGACGTTATGCTTGACGGCGATTGGGGAACAGTCGAGTGTATCAAATGCGGCGGGGAAATCTCCGAAATAAAATCGGAAGACGACGCTGTCTCTTTCCTTAAAGGCGAGATGGATGCCGTGATGCAAGCGAAATACGACAAACTGCGAGGTGAAGAACATGAGCATGACTAAGGAAACGCCCGAATTCAAGGAGACATTCGGGACAGTCGAGACAGAGGGCAAGTATGCCCCAGACCCGCCAATCAAAGGCACGATGCCCGACATCATCGACGACATAATCTCCTATTTTGAGGAGAACATGCAGGTCGATGGTCTCCCCGCGCACCGAGGCGAGGAACAGCCCGACATTGAAACCTATATCGGAGACAAAATTGCAGCGCGTGATTTTGTCATCGGAAAGATACAGGATTTCATCAATGCCGAATTCAAGCGCAAGCAGGGGCATTTCGGCAAGTGCGAGGAAGGCGAGGTCGAGATATTCGAAGACAGCGAGCCTTCGATGGACAAGAACGATTTGGATTGAGGTGGAACTATGCCAAGAATATGCAAGGTCTGTGAAGTGAAGATTGACCATCTGATAAACACGCAGATATGCGAGGAGTGCGCGCAGCTCACTTACTTCGAGCAAATGCTTATCATGAAGCTTGGAGACGTGAGCTACAAGCTGGTCTGCCTTGAGGAAGCGATACGCGACGGTCAGCGCGGCGGGCAGGGCGATTAGTATATCCGACTATGCTAAAAATCCCATTTTTAGCATATCTGGAAAGTTTTGTGTGGTCATAATCACACATAACCCAGAAGCTTTGCATGGTCTTAGCCATGCAAAGTAAGGAGGTCAGACTATGACAGGAACAATGAAGGCGGGCGCAACCCGCAGGACATTGACCATCATGGTCGGCAAGCTTCCTCTGGTTGTCAAGTATAACGCGGTCTCGAAAGAGGCTGAAAGCGGCAACCATATGTTCAGCCCGTCAGGCAATCCGATAAAGCTAAAGCGGATTGACGCGGTGACTGGCGAGGAAGTTGCCTTTGGCGACATAGTCAAAGGCAGGGAGATAGGGGATAAGGTCATCCTCTTTTCCAAAGCCGAACTTGATAGCGTCAGCGCAAAGAGCGAAGGCACGGTCTCGAAGGTGCAGGTCGTGGATTGCCCGAACATCCCATCTGAGAATGTAAGGGTGAGGTATTTCGTGCAGCCGCAGAACCAAACCTTTTGGGACATGATAGGCGGCAGGCTGAAGGCGCGGAAGCAGGCACTCAGGTTCATCTGGGTGGGCGGAAGCCAAGAGAGGGAAAGCTACCTGTATTTTGACGGCGACGTGCCGACATTGGTTCAGATGCTATTCCCAAGCGAAGTGCTTGAGAAGCCGAGCATACCGACAAACGACAATGCAGCAACGGCGGCAGGGATTGACGCGCTTCTTGACATCTTCAGGAACACCGACATCCCGACGCCTGAGGAACAGCGCAACAAGGCGATGGATGAACTGATTGAAGCGAAGCTGACAGGCAAGGAACTCCCTGTATTCGAGACACCCAAGACATCCAAGACGCAGACAGCAGAGGACTTGCTTGCCGAGAGCCTAATCTTGGCGAAGGCGAGCAAATGAAACCTTCAGGTGTGTTCGGATATATTCCCTGCGATAGTTGCAAATCTGCAATCTCTCCAGAGGAATACAAGAAAGGAAAAGGATTGTGTATTCCGTGCGTGCGGGCTATGCAATAAGGAGGTAAGGTTATGCCAAAGCAGATTGACATAGATAAAGTCCGAGACAAAATCGGATTTATCGACGAGAATGGAACTGTCCTGCCCGAACTGGCATACGCCCTCAACAACGGCGCAAACGTCTTGATGACCGGCGACACAGGAACGGGAAAGACGTTTGTAGCCGAGCAGTTGTGCGAGGCGGTTGGCTGGAAATATTCCACGCTCAACTTCTACAACACGACCAACGCCACGAAAATCCTCGGCGGGTATAAGCCCGTCGAGGGTAAATTCCTCTGGCTTGACGGCGTATTGACCGAATGTATGCGGGAAGGCAAGGTCTTTATCGGCGAGGAGGCTAACTTCATGCGAAGCGATGTCTCCTCGGTTCTTTATCCGATAATGGACTTCAGAAGAACGACGGTGCTTGATGAACATCCGTCTCCCTCTGAAATGGAGAAGGGGGTTTTCAAGCCTGAGATTGTGAAGGCGCATCCTGATTTCAGGATTATCCTCACCTGCAACCTGAATTATCGCGGAACCGAGAAGTTCAATGCCGCGATAAAGAACAGGATAGGCAGCTATATCAGGGTGGATTACCTCACGGCGACGCTCGAAAGCGCGTTCATCGTGAAGAAATTCGGGATTGACAAGGAGGTGGCGGCGAAGATGTGCAAGGTTGCCGCATCCCTGCGCGCCAACAGGGAGAAGACAGGCTACGACCCTGTTTCTACTCGTATTGTCGAGGAGTGGGCAAGGCACATATCAAAAGGCATCCCTCCTCTCCAAGCCGCGCAGAACACCATTGTGCCGTGCATCACCGACGACCCGAAGGAACAGGGAACGCTGACCGAATTCATATTCGGGCAGTTCAACGCGAAGAAACGGGGTGACGACGATGACTGACGACCCGAAGCCATTGCCAATCAGGCATCCAAGCGAGGGAATTCCCTGGTCGGAACTGGCAGGAATGGCTACAGCCAAGCCCCACACGGAAGACGAGAAGGCGATTGAGAAACGCCTCAACCTAGAAGCCAATATGCTGACTCAGGTTCTTCTTGGAAGAACGGTGGCGGTCTCGCTTGGAAGGTTCGGCGACGAGAAGTTCGGGACATCGGTTGATATGGAAACCGGCAAGGTGAAGATTGCCTATCTCACGAAGGATGAGGAAGTCCTCAAAGGCTCTCTTTATCACGAGATATTCCATGTCCTGCTGACCGAAACGCCGGACTACAGGAAGCACGGCGTTCCCGACGAGGATTTGAAGCTGCTGCATCTTCAGCTCAATTCGCTTGAGGATTACCGCATCGAGCATATCGGCGGCACGAAGCTGTATCCGCCTGCCGACTACTATATCTGGTGGGCGGCGCGGTGGTGGAGGCAGAAAGGCGTTCATTCGCGCCCAGTCGGCTCGATTGCCGATAATCCTATGATGTGCCTGCACTATCTTCTCGACAACATGGATTTGACGAGGTTCGTGGCAGACAAGGCTTTGAGGAAGGAGATACGCGCCATCGCAAAGGAGCTGAAGGAGAAGAAATTCTACGAGTTGAACACAACTGAGGAATTATTCCCTCTGGCGCGCGATGCCTATTACCGCCTCAAGCCATGGTTGCCGGCAGATAAAGAAGCCGGTGCTGACATGGAAGGTGCAATAGTCTCAGGAGTCTCAGGTGCGGGAGAGCGCAAGAAGGCTCTTTTTCCAGATGCTTCCAAAGTTGGAGCCGGTTTGGAGACACCCAAGACATTAAAGACATCGGAAGAAGCACTCAAGTCCATGATTGAGAAAAAGGCGGAAGCCGTTGCTGAGGGCGAAGGAAGCCTCAAGGCTGTCAGCGATAGCCCAAGGATTACAACGGAAAAACAGGAGAAAGACTATGCACGCCCCTACACTCCCCAGATAAGGGTTTTCCATGAGCCGATTGAGGGAGGAGAAAAGATAATTCTCGACCCGAACATGCAGGCTGAAGGCAGGCGTATAGGAAGGGAACTGACACAACTCCTAAAGCTGGAAGACCGAAGCAAACAGCATTGTGAGGATGGCGACTTGGATATGGATGCCGTTTTTCAGGGCATTATGGAGGGCAGAGGCAGCCTTCGGAGGAAAGATATATTCTCAACCGAGATACCTTTAATCCGAAAGCACACCGTCCTCATACTGATAGACTTCTCTGGGAGCATGAGAGGGTATAGGGAGACGTGCGCTCGCAACGCCGCGCTGATGATTGGCAGCGCACTGGATGAAATGAATATAACATACGCGGTGCGCGGGTTTGGCGCGGAAACCAACAAGCTCGTGATTGCGGATTTTGTCCTCAAGGATTTTGGTCGCCCACTAGACCTTGATAAGCTTGCTCGACACAATAGCGGGCAATATGGTCAGAACAGGGACAGCGACAGCCTGCGGCGCGCGGTTGAGGTCATCAAAGGAGAAAGCGGGAAGAAAATCATTTTCGTAATCTCCGATGGGCAGCCGGCTCACCCGGATGGCGTGAAGGATTACCGTGCCTTCAACAAGCAATCTCATATGGATATGATACACGCCATCCGCGACGCTGAAGACATGGGTATAAGCGTCATCGGTGTAGGCATCACGGCTGATGCCGCCGAATTCATTGAGACCGCATACAGCAAGGGCTTCTTTATTCAGAAGCTCGATGAACTGCCTGAGAAACTCATTGAAATCTACTTGAAGGAGACTGAAGAACTGCGCGGGAACAGGTTTCATGCCTTTACAATGGCATGAACTTGTTCGGAAAGAGCATACCTTTATATAATAGGTATGTTGTAATGAAGGAGTGTGATAAAGATGGCTGGAAGAAATCCGACAGTTTGGCAGTGCCAGTCCGACCCGAAGCATAAAATCATCGGGAAGAATGGTTTCTGCCTTGAATGTGCTGCCTATACAGGCAAAAGAGTAGAAAGTTGGAGAGGTGTTTGAATGCTACACGCATTGGAAATAGAGGCTCTCAACGACATTGTCAAGAGCGCTGGCATCGACCCAAAGAAGGGGGAGCGAGTGATAGACTTGCGCCTTTCCTTCGCCGAGAACAAGCGCGTCATCCGCGACTGGATGAAGGCGGAAGGCAAGGTCACAGACCTGCGCACGGAGATTGTCGTGGAGAAGGAACTTTCCTCCAAGATGGCGAAAGCCCTCAAGGAGGAAGTGGAAGCGAAAGAGGAGGAGAAATATGTGGCGGTGTCTCCCCGCAAGAAGGAAATAAACGACGCAATCCTGAAACGGCAGGATGAAATCATGAAGGAGATTATCGACTACAATCCCCACATGATGAACGTCACCTATTCTACGCTGTTCGCGGTGATGAACGGCAAGAACGGGAAACAGAAAACGAACGTCATCAACATGGGCAAGCACGGAACGGGCAAGTCGAGGGGGACTTCAGACCTGCTGACCGGGCTTGACATAAGCGACGCGGTGATTATCCGTGGCTTCATGACTCCGAAGAAGGTCTATGACACGCTGAAGAAGCATTTCGCTTCCACGGTGTGCTTCGACGAGGCGGAGAACATCATGAACGACGAGATGTCGATGTTCATCCTGCGCCCCGCCATGTTCGGAGGCAAGGTAAGCTGGCTATCAAGCAAGGGAGAGGCTCTGGATGAATTCGACTTCACCGGCACGGTGATTGCCAACATGAACCACTTCGGTGTGACCGAGGCGGCTGCGGCTCCGCTGTTCGACAGATGCCTGTTCAACAACGTGAACCTCGACAGCCATCAAATCATCGAGAAGATACAGAGCGCGAACACATACAGGAAGAACGAGGCGTTATGGACGCTCATCAAGGAGAAGATTGTCCTGATACGGCGTGAAGGCGTTGAGGAACTCACGGAAGCCGAGGAGGAATATGTGATGTCCTTCATCGTGAAGATAGCCAACGCCTCGTCGGTGTTCAACAAATCCCTGTCGGCTCGTGCGCGAGGGAGGGCGTTGCTCGTGGCACGATGCCTCAAGAGCCTGTTCATGTCCTTCGACAGCAAGGTGAAGGAACTGTTCGAGACGATTGCCAAGCCCTATGTATCGACCGACGACGCTGACGACATCTGCGTCAAGATATTGAAAGCCAATCCGAAACTGTCAAGAAAGGAACTGGCGGAAATAATATCGGAACAGAAATCAATCAGCGACAGGCAGGCGACGAGGCTGATAAAGGCGGCGATAGAGAGAGGGGTGCTGATAGCCCTGAACCGCACGACGGTATTAATCAACGACGGAAAACCGCACGAAACAACGGAGGTAGTATCATGAGCGAGATAAGGAATGGGATAAGAACGGACAAGATGGTGGGCAGGTTCCAGATAGCCATCTACTGGGGAAGCCCGACATGCGCCTCGGTGGTGAGGGCATGGGATGTCGGCGAACATCCGACCATCATAAGGCAGAACCAATACCCATCTTGGCAGATATACGAGGGGGATTACGACGAGGCGAAACGGGTGTTCGATGCCCTCACGGATGAATTCGAGGTGGATAGGCGGTGCGACCCGATGAAGCGCAACCCGCGCCTGACGAGAAGCGAGGACATCGAGGAATTCAGGCGAAGATACCCGACGATAATGAGGAACCTTGAAGGTGATGCAAGTGGAAGAACCAACAGACGATAGGACGCCTGAACAGAAGGCGCGCGATGCGATTGAGGATGCGAAGCGCAGAAGGGAGGCAGACAGGAAAAGGCGCGTCAATTCATACGGCATCCTCAACAGGAAGATTGACCTGAGCAAGGAGGTTCAACGGGCTGCAAGGGCGATGTGCAACTGCGGCGCATACGAAACCGTCGGGCAGGTGGCTCTCCACAAGGAGAGCTGCCCGGTGGTGAGGTTGGCAAGAAGCAAATTGAGGTAATTCTATGAGTGAAAAAACATGTATGCTGGCGCAAGCTGGCGACGAGACGAAGATTGACCAGATGATTGCATCCGGCAACTGGCATTTCGAAAGGAAATACGACGGGGAACGAGGCGTGATGCAAGTAGTTCGCGGGGGAGGTCTGCTTATTGTCTATCTCCGCAACAGGCAGGGAAAAACAATCAACACGCAATTCCCCGAACTGGTCGAGATGGGAAAGCATCTCCCTTCGGGAATTTACGACGGAGAGATATACGTTCCTTCCAACTCAGCCAACAAGGACAAGCCGACTACGGCAGGAAGGACATCGGTGGGGGAGGCAGACGCGAAGCTGCGCGCGAGGATAAATCCTGCGACGTTCATGTGCTTCGACGTATTGGAATTCGAGGGTGAGAACATTGAAAAGAAAAATTATGAGGAAAGGAAAGCTCGTCTATCCGAGGTATCTTCTCTTGGAATTGTCGGGTTTAAAGGCGTCATGCCTGAGACAAATCCTAGAGCTGCTTGGGATGAAATTAGGGGTTCTGGGGACGAAGGCATGGTTGCTAAGCGGAGAGGTAGCCCCTACTCACACACGAGAAGTCCGCATTGGTGCAAACTCAAAACTTGGAATGAGGAGGACTTCGACGTAGTCGGCATCACATCGGAGAAGCGGGAAGTCTCGGCACTTGTTCTCGACAACGGAATGAAGGTGAATTGCGCCCTCAATGGAGAGGCGTATGCAGCCCTCATTGCAGACCTCGTGAGAAGCGGAGAGATAATGAAGTGCGCCGACGGAACGACGGCAACGAAACTCACCAAGCACTACAGAGCGAAGGTGAAATTCCTGAACAAGTCGGCAAGCGGATTGCGCTTCCCGATACTGCACCAACTGGAGGGATTTTGATGAAAACAACAATTATCATCCTGTGAAGCCCAATGGCTTTATAAATCTATACCGTGAGTTATCCCTCGGACAGCCGTGAGATAGGCGAAGGTGATTTGGTTGAAGCAAACTACGAGTGTAATAGAAAACAATGGCTCTACTTATCTATTGATACCGCCCGCCCTTGTGCAGCATCTTGGTCTGAAAGCAGGGAAAGACCAAGCCGTGATTGAGGACAAGGAAAAAGGCAACGGAAAATACGCTGCCTTCTGGTCGGTTGATGCCAATGTCAAACAATAACAACGAAGTCACCGCAGAGATGTCGGTTGCCGTAGTCAATGCGAGGGTGAAAGTCCTTTCAAAATGCGAAGGGGACATACTGAAAGTCCTCGATGGCTACAAGGTGACGACGCCGGAAGCAATCTTCATGTTCGAGAAGATAAAATTCACGGCTCTGCATGCCGATGCCCTGCGCACCGCGGCAACCCAGAGGTCGAAGCGGGCTGCAAACACCACAGGCAGGATGTTCGGGTGAACTCATGGAAAGACTCATGGAAAGACCACCTACTCAACCTCCAAACCCGCTTCCAACGACACCGTTCTTGTGTCTTATGTGCGACGAGCAGTATAAGGAACTTCCTGAAAATGGAAAGTGCCGGAACTGCGGGCGCATCGCTGTGGAGATAAACCCATGGCTCCCAAAAGAGCCGAAGGAACCGAAGAAAATAAGCTCGCTGATGCGGCATCTCGTGGAAATAATGCAGCTTAAACTGCGCGAGGCAGGAGTTCTGGACGTGGCTCTCCTTGTAAAATGGCAGGAAAGCACCGGGCTTTCCCCTGAGGAATTTCTCCAAAAAGCGAAGGAACTTGCGGCAACGAACAAGCACCTCGACATATCCCCTCTTGAGGACTACCTGCTTGCCACAAAATCGGAGATTATACAGGATGACGCACCGAAAAAGACGAGGGCGAGCATAGAGCTTGTGAACGCCATACTGCCCATGCTCCAGAACAGCAACGGGTTTATCACGCTCAAGACGGAACTGCCCAACTCGTTCGAGCAGGTCAAAAGCGGGATAAGAACGGCATTGAATGACTACATAAACATCAACATCAACGCCGCGCCTGACGACCTGATACTCCCCTTCATAATCACCAAGGAACGCAGCATAGAAGGGAACGTCCTTGCCAATCTCGACGCGACGAAGAAAGCCATAACCCTCTTGGTGGCTTACAAGAACGGCAACGAACTCCTCTATCAGTTCTTCGGAGAGCCGAAATGGAACAAGCGGCTCACCCCGTTTGCGAGATACACGCACCTTTTCTTCGTCTATAAATTCATGACAGACGACGGAGAGGAGATGGTTCTTCTTTCCCCGACACAGCTTGAACTGTCGAACTGCCGCATCAACGGGATGGAGGCAAGCACCTACGACTTCGTGAAGATAGGCAACATGGCGAAGCTGAACACCACGCAGAAGATAATATTCGTCCACTCGCAGGAACCTGAGATAAACAGGCTCAACGAGATGGCGTTCTGGGGAACCGCTTCGCGCATAGACGACCCTGACAAATGCTACAAGGCGTTCTTCGGGAACTATCCGCACCCGAAATGGTTCGCCGAGTTCATAACCGCGTGGATGTTTTCCGGCAAGCTGGACAACATGCCCACCCACCTGTCTTTGCTGTCTCCGCCGTCTTTGGGAAAGACAAGGATGATGGAAAACATCGCGCAGGTATTCAGGCAGAAGATAAACGAGGGCGGCACGATAAAGGGCTTGGTTCCGTCATTTGCCAACGGTGTGCCGCGCGAAGGGTATTTCATCAGGTGCAAAAGATTTGGCTTTGTGGATGAATTCATCCACATCCTTGCCTATTCCAAAGGCAACCACGCGATTGACAGTTTCGATGGAGGCTCGTCGCTTCTTCTCAAGGTGCTTGAACATTCCGAAGGGGAACACTCGTCAGCCTTCGGCATCATCACTGCGAAGCCGCGCATGTGGAGCCTGTTCGTGTCGAACATAAGACCTCACGAGCAGATACGGAACTTCGTGGATTTGCATGGAAAGCTCAACGCGGCTTTCATGTCGAGGATTTTGTGGTATGTCTATAATCAGGAACACATAGACTACATCAACAAGAACAAGAACTATGTGATGAAGTTCACGGCGGATGACATGCCGCAGTATTCCCCTGACTTGTGCGCTCTTGTGGATTATCTTCACATGATAACGCTTGACATACCGCACGAGACCGTGTCTGCGATACTCGAAAGGAACAGGAAGTTCGTGCCTGCACAGATAATAACCGACATCTACGACAGCAGGATGGTCATGCACATCTATCGCATATTGGATGGGTATGCAAAATACAAGTCGATAGTCGAAAGGCGCGGCGCATTGGTATGCACTCCTCAAGACGTTCAGGACGTTGATGCCATGTTCGAGCGCATCGTGAAGTCATGGAGCATAGGCGTTGAGCAGGAGAAGCTGCCTCCCATGCTGAAAATAAGCTATCTGAACAGCATGCAGCGCGAGGTCTATGAGCTGATACACAGCATGAAGGACATCGACCAATACGAGCTTGAGAAGGCAATGGGTCTGACGGCAGACCAGATTGCGCGCGAGCTTCAGAAGAAAGGGCTTGTGAAGGAAGTCCTCGGTTTGGGCAAGGTGATACATTGGTTGCCATACGACATAGAATAGGGCGGCGCGGGATGAGCATAAGTGTTCAAGGAAGGTATGGGAAATGCGCGGATTGCAACGAAGTCATGAAGCTCATTGGATATTTATGCTTTCCCTGTTATCGACGAAGGAGGAACAGAAGCAAATACGCAAAGGACAACGAATATCGCAAGAAAAATCTGGCTCGTTCAGCACGTTGGAGACGGCTACGAGGACAAAAAGAAAGAAAACGATAGCTATATAAACAAGTAGGCTGATATATAACACGGTGATTAGTATGTCGAATACATTAAAGCAAAACCTGATTGAAAGGAGTTCTGAAATAAAGATGGTCTTGGAGAGGGAGTTGCATGGACTCAAAGCTCCATGCACAATCTCAGACCTGATGAAGCGTTGCGGCGCGAGCCGGATGCCGATAGAGAAGCATCTCAAAAGCATGATGGCGCAAGACGAATTCGAGGACATAGGCATCGTTCGCATAGGCGGATATGATATAGTCTATCGAAGATGCTTGTGCCCAGACTGCAATCCTAGTCCACCAGTGGCATCGCAGATGGGAACTGCAACGACCACGGACAAACCAAAGGAGGAATGAGAGCATGACGCAGACAGACCTGAATAACTTCGTGGTCTCCGAGCAGGAGGCTTCGGAGATAGACGACCTGAAGAACAAATACTTCAGCGCAAAGAGCAACACTACGGTGAAGCTGACGTTTTCGGACATCCCCGCGGATGACGAGGACAGCCCGGATAAAAAGTGCGTGACGGGCAGGCTCATCAAGCAGATGGTTCCTGTCTTTGCAGGCGGGAAGAAAACCGGCGAGATGGAGGAGGCGTTGCTCAGGCAGATGGTCATTTCGAGCCTGAATGGAAAGCCATGCAATAAGGTATGGCGCATCAAGAGCAAGAAGATGCGCGAGCTTTTCAAGACCTATGCCGACAACAACCTTTTGACAAAGAGGCTGTTCATCCTTGAGATAAAGGGAGAACTCAAGGAGTGCAACTATATCCTGACGGCACTTGACAAGCCGGGAAACTGAGTGAGGAGGGGAAGGGCGCACCACGCCCTTCTTCTCCTGAACCTATGGGATGGGGTGGGGAGGCGTTCTTATGATGGACGACATCAAGACAAGAAAAAGGAGGACTGAGCCGATGGACGACAACCTGCTACGCATCAAAAGAACGCCACAACACATTCCCGAAGGATGGTGGTGGCTAAACAAGCAGGGAAAGACATGCTTTAACGAAGGAAAACCAACAAAAATGGAGTTGAGCCGATGACGAAACAAATACTCAGAAAAGAAATAAGCCGAAAAGTCAATGGCAACAAGGAAGTTGTAGAATACGAGTATTACCGCAAGAGGAACTTCTTCAATGAAAACGACATTGAAGCGATACAAGACCTACATGGCGACGATGCAGAGTGCGCCTATGATTATGGGATAGCCTTTGATTGGGACGGCGACCTTTGCTGGATTAACATTGACAAGTTCCTATCTTGGGCTGATGGTTGGCTTCAAGAACAAGAAAAAGACGAGAAAGAGGCTGGCTTTGAAAAGTCAATGCATTATCCAAACGTCAAGAGAATGAAAAAGAAGGCTGAGAAATATAAGGGATTTGACCTGTGGTTTTAAAGAAGAAAAAGGAGGACTGAGCCGAATGGACAACGAGAGAATAACAAAAGAAGGCTTTAAGGAAAGAATATGCCGAAACATGGGGATAGATGCAGAGATAGCAAGAACAAAGGGAGGAATAATTCTCTTGTTCAGCGACGAAGCAAGAAAGGATGCACGGACAAATCCAAACTATGAACAAGCCCTTAACGAACTTGTCAGGGATAAAATTCTAATCAAGAAAGGAGAAAAATACAACATGAACGTGGAACATGAGGATTTTGATTGTTAAACCAAAGAAAAAGGAGGACTGAGCCGATGGACGACGAGGAAATAAAGAAGCTGTGGAAAATGCTTTGGATAGAAAGCAGAGAGATTGGCTCAAAACAGACCCCACTTGAAGCCGACCAACAGGCATCCATCCGCCTCTACCGAATGGCGCAAGAACAAGCCCGCGCCGACGAACGGGAAAAATGCAACTGGGCGCATAACGAAGCCTACGCCAAAGGGAAGGCAGAATGAAGCAACCTACGCCAACTTGGAAGATGTCTATAAAACGCAATTCCAAGAAGGCTACAAAAAAGGGCAAGCCGACCTGATAGAGAAACTGACAAGCAAAGACATAAACAAGATAGCAAGTATTGTGTTCTGGGACAACATGAAAAGTGAGGTTGAGAACTACGATGCAATAATGGCACTCGCAATCAAGGCAGCTATAAAAGCAGCAGCAACAACAGCAATAAAGCAAAGAGCTTCGCTCTTTGCTACGGAGGAGGCAAAGGAGGTCAAACAATGAGTGCAGTCTCACGTGGAAAAGCCTTCGAGAACTTCGTCGCAGACCAGCTCAAGCAGATGGGCTACCACATAGCCTATAAGTCGGTGCGTATGCGCTTCGGGGCTATCGACTTCGACGGGATGTGGGATATTGTAGCGGTCAAGAGAGAAGGGTATCATACGCTTGCAACTTCAGAAAAAGTATATGAGGTTAAGTGGATGTTTGTGCAGTGCAAATCCACGCGCATGTATGGGCAGGAAAAGCAGAAGCTCATCGACTGGATGCACACCTACGGCTTCGCCGGGATAAACTGCATGATAGCGGTGAAGACGAAGCAGGGAAGAAAGACCGCCATTGAGTGGCATACGCTGTCCTGAGTGTCTCGAATGACGCCAATCGAGACGCTCAAGACATTCGCGCCATCACTTCTTCTTTTTGTTTTTCGCTCCTACTATCGGGAGAACCGGGCTGTGCTGAAGCCAGTTGGCAAGGGCTATAAACGCGCCTATTATGCTCGGCTTGACCAGCATCCAGACAGGGAGATATGCCGGAAAGCCAGATTGAAGCTGTGTTTCAACCGCACCGACTATCTCAAGGTTCATGGCTGCCACTACCCCAAGCGTCGCAAGGATAGTCCCTTTTACGAACTTTCTTGTGGTGTGGTGGCGCGCGAACCACGCCGTTAATTGTTCTATTGCACCCATAGTTTCACTCCTGCAAGGACATTCTAGCCCTTACAAACGTTGTCGAGTCCTTCTGGAACATGTAGGTCACCTGATTGCTTACTAGATTGACCTCCTTGTGCATTACAGTTTTCACAACTTCCGGGGAAAGCCAAAGGAACGAGAGCTTCCACTTCCTGTTCATCCGTTCGTTGTAGACCTTGGCGTGCCTGAGCATCTCAGTCTCGTTCGGGGCTTCGATGTAATTGAAGCCGCCGTTGGCGACAAACCTTCCAATCTCGAAGTTGAGACTGGCAAGCTGCATTTCAAAGTCGTCTGCCGCTGCGGCTGTTATTTTTTCCTTCATCTTATCGCCTCTTTTCTGATTTCTTCCAGTAGTCGTTTATCGCCTTGCGTTTGTCCTCTCCGTCCTCTACCTTGAGTTCGCGGATGTCGCCTGCCCCTGTCTTTGGCATGGCTATCCCATTGAAAAGGGATGCGCTCTCAGGCTTGATGCTCCCGAAGAACGCCCAATTCTGTATCCCGCCCTCAGACCAATACTGGCTTCCGTTGAGCTTCTTGGGTGCCGAAGGCACGAAGTCGAGCGTGGTTTCATAGATGTAGAACCCTTTGCCCGTCTGCTCGCACGGAGTTCCCTTGATGTCTGCGTCGTCCAGGAATACGGTCGGGTAGGAATGATACCCGAAGCTGGTGTTCCCGACGTGATTGAAAGCATCGGTGGCTGATATTCCGCATGCGCGGCAGGCGTCTATGAACAGGATGGTTCCATCCTCGCAATCACCGAACTTCCTGAGTATGGTTATCGGATGAAGCTGATGGTTGTCGCGCGTGTCCCATTTATAGGTAAGCGCGTTGATGGTGAACTCCCATATCTTCATGAGCTTCTGGTATTTGTTGAGCTTCTTCAAGTCCTGCGACCTTATGGATTTGTTGAGGAGGTCGCTTCTCGTATACACATTGGTCGGGTCTTGAACGCTTATGTCCTCGCCTTCTACCTGTATGTTTGGGCGGTAGCAATACCCGCTTCCGATGAACGCCGGCTTTGCGGCTGGAAGGTCTATTCCGTTGGCGGCTATCTCGGTCTTGAGGCTTTCTATCACAAGTCCAAGCTCGGTTATCCGGACATTCAAGACATTCGCGACATCAAGAGCCTCGTCGTATTTCTTTTGGAGGGCAATCTTTTCCTCGGCAAGCTGGAGTTTACTCTTGCTGACCTGATAAAGAATGTCGTTCTGCGCGGAGACCTTAGCGGTGAGGGTTGAAACGGAAGCCTCAAGGGAGGCTATCCCGGTGATGTCCTTCCACTTTGCAATAAGCCATTCAATCATGATATACCTCCTTGGCGGCTGGCGCGGCGTTCATCACGCCGCAACCAACCGCAATGCAACCAACTCAGACAGGCGCAAGCAGGGCATCCACTTCTGCCTTCTGCTTCTTCAGTTCCTCGACATTCTTCTCAAGCCGGGTTATGTCCTCGGCTATCTTGTCGCGGAAAAGAACGAGATTGTCCTTTGTTACGCTCTCGACGACGTTGCTCTCGACTACCTTGAACGTGCCGTCGGCGTTCTTCGTGATTTTCCTATCCATATATATACCATCTCCTTTTTCGGCGTCTTGCGCCTTTCATTACATCTTCCGTATCATGGCTTTTATCAGTTTCGGTTCAGGAGCCTCGTTGGTTTCCAACGCCTGCGCTATCACCGTCCCGAACACGTTGTCGGATGACGATATGGCACATCCATCCTCTGCGGAAACCAGATAGTCCCCTTCATGCACCGCGCCTATGACCTTGATTGGTTCAGCCCCCATGACTATCGGCTGACCTTCCGTGGATGAAACAGCCTGAACGAGTTTGTCTCCTTTCTTGTAACTCGTTGTCAATTCGCCGTTCTTCCAGACCAGAACGTCGCCATGCTTGAAATCCGTCTGGCATGGCTCGCCGTTCATTATCCCTTCGCGCTGCTTCTCTGAGAGAAGCCCCATCTCGCAGAAAGCCGAGCCCGTGATGTAGTTGCTTGCCGTCTGCGTCGAACAGTAAAGACGGGTGAAATATCCATAGTCTGTGCGCGTGCCGTTGCTGCCGATGTTTTTAATCCATAAAGTCTGCCACCGGTTTGCGGGAGCTCCGATGTTGTAGGTTTCGGCTGCAAGAGGGTAATAATGCCCAGAATAAAGCAAGGTGAAATATCCATAACTAGTTGGAGTAGCAGCAGTTCCTACATATTTCGACCAAACATAAAGCCATCGGCTATCGGATGCACCAAGATTATAACTTTCAGACGTTACAGTGACATCATTTGAGTGGTGCATTACTCCAGATACTTGAACCGTGCCTGTTCCTTTTGGAGCAAGTTCGAGGGTGATGTTGCTCTCGGTTCCAGTTGCAATAAATTTGAAATTGGTGGCTGATGTAGCCGCAGCAGTCATGCCTATGTTTTTTCCTCCAGTGACTTCATTCATAGCCAAAGCTTGAACATAAGCATTACCCCAGAAATACGAGGACGTTCCCAACGATGTAACCAAAGTCGTCTCAGGTCTAAACGCAGCCACTTCGTCCAACGATGCTGTGGCTACTATTATTTCAGAAGCACCCTTGCAGGCGATTGTCAAAGGCTGCGTTGCGTTTGTTCCGTAGGGGAATAAATAAGCACCGCTTGAAAGATACCCCAATGCAGACCCGTATGTTCCGCCGCTTTCTGGGATAATTATGGTGTCTCCTGCGGTCGATGGGCTTAAAACAGTGGAAGTTTTACTCCAATACCCCCCAGAAGCATCAGCCCAATAAGCGGGGCTTGAACCGTTGCTTGTCAGAACCTGACCGGCTGACCCAACCCCACCGTTTGCACTGATTGTTTTGGTGACTTTGAGATGTTGAACCTTTGTGAAGTAGGTAGCCCCGGCATCTATAAACAAATCACCAGAGCCAGACCCAGTTACGAAACTTGTATATAGGACACTGGCATCGACTTCATCAGCATAGGCATTTTTAGCATAGACGCTTTTCCAACGATAGGATGAACTGCCAAGCCCTGTTTTTTCGTTTTCTTCCGGTCGTATATATCCAAGAGTAGAACCTCTGCTGTCAGCAAATATTATATCGGCACTATCGGATGTCAAATATAAACCGGCAGTCCCGCTTGTGGCATAGGCTGAAAAATAAGAAGCGTTGGCTTCAGACCATACGGTGATTGAAGCATTTACAGATGGGTCTCCAAATACGCCTTGAGCTATATATGACTCAGCCCAGTAGTTTGTTACAAGACCAAGATTAGCCGTTCCATTAGGAACAACGTCATCACCAGAAGTATGAGGGGTTATATACGAACTCCCTGAGTTTCTATCCCACTGGCTCGTTCCGCCTCCGTCAGCCCATTCAACCGCAGCCCCCGCCCCTCCGCTTGTGAGAACCTGACCTGCGGTTCCGCTTGAGCCGTTCAGAAGGATTGCCTTGGTGATTGAAAGATTGTCCGTCATAAGACATGCGTTGCCGCTTGCGTTCGACAGGATTACCTGCGAGAAAGGCTGGTTGAGATAGACATTGCCGTTCTTGAAGTAAAATATATCGTTGTATGCCATCATAACCACCTGCTTTCGCGCGACATTTTCAGAGTTTCCTTCAGGCTTACAGATTTCATGTCGAACCTAGTGAACGCTGTGGCATACGGCATGCACGCCAAAGCAAGCTCGTATGCGCTTTCGCGGTTCAGCACGAGCCTCATGCTCATCACGCGAACTTCAGACGCGCTCAGACCGAGCGAACTGTCGGTTATGGCAACCTTGTCGCCTATGGAAAGGATGTTGAAATCCCCGCCTACGTCCTGCGGAAAGAGTTCGTGGTATATCCCTCCCCATCGGTAATTTCCAAGCAGCTTGCTCGCATAAAGCTCGACCTGTTTCTTCGAGATTATGTTCGGCTCCTGGACTACCAGTGAGTGTATCCCGTTCACCTTGATTGAACTGCTCGTGGCATCGACGGCTCCGTTCGTTCCCTGCTTGACGAACACGCCGCTTGGGTGATATTCGGGAAGCATAATCTGAACCACTCCGTCTCCAGACGAGTGCGCTCCGGCTCTGTCTCCCCGCATGCAACCGGAGAAGTGCGTGCCGTCGATTGAGGTGTAGCTTATGTCCTCGGAAGGATATGTTCCTCCGTAAATCCTTATCACGCCCTTCGCCTCCATGCCTGAGGTGGAGGCTACCGTGATGGTGTCGTCGTCTGCATCTATGTCGGCTGAGAGCGTTGTTGATGAATAGGCGAACCGCGTATAGCATACGGCTGCGGTTGATACGTCGAGTGAGAAATAAGCCGGGCTTGCGTTCTTCCCGGTATAGGTAATCACCTCGTCTCCAATCTGAAGCTCGCCGGAAGAAGCGAAATCTGTCGTGGAAGCCACATAAATCCTTCCCGCTACGAACGCAGGGGAGTTCTTAGTCCACACGCTGTTCTCGGCATAAAGAGGGCTGAAAGCGGGGGTTCCCCCAACCGTGGCTACTGTGCAACCAGATAGGGAATTGCCGGAAGCCCCGGTATAGGCTATAAGCGTCATAGGGGAAAACCAGTTAGTCGATGGCTGTGTTTCGGTGTAAACACCGCCATCGCGCAGGAGTATATAGCCTGAGGAAGGAAGCCCTTCTATGTCATAGAGATACATGACGGTATCGCACGTTCCATCGACGATATTGAATGGCGCGATAAGGTGCTTGTCGCCTGACGTGAGCGTGGTTTCCTTCGTGGTGTAGTCCGAATATGTCGCCATCACTTTTCCTGAATGACCTACCACGGTTATGTCGTTGTATATGTCAAGCCCGGTCAGATGCCTCTTGCCAGCGTATGCGTTCTGCTTTTCGCCTGTCAGGTAGTATCCGTCCTGCCCTCCAACCGCAACAGCCGTGGATGCTCCTCTGGTGCTTTTGGCGTTTAATCCTCCTGTGAGTTCGTTGATGTAGAAATATATGTCGCCGCCTGAACTGGTCTTGAGTTGGCTGGCAACATACCATAAAGCGTCACGCTTGTTCGACAAAGGTATTTCCATTTTCACTGGCAACGACACGATTGTTTCAACAGGAAGTATCGCCGCGCCGGTTTCACTGGCGTTGAGGATGTTAATCAAGTCGTTTAACGTAGCACCGTCTGGCGTCACATACTTCCCGTCGTTGAATACGAACCACGATGTCGTAGGGTCGAGCTTCTGGTTTGAGAGGAGATACGACATATCCTGCCCTTCGATGTCGAGATAGTTGTAGTTCTCGTATGTCACGTTTGAAACCATGCCTATGAATACGAGCGACGTGGTGCTTCCGTCGTTGTAATACACGCCCATCATCATGTTCACTGCAACCGGGATTGAGGATGAAGCCACTCCTCCAAGCCGTATGCTGAATGTGGCGTTTGCAGACATCTGTTGCCGGACTTCGCACGTCATCCACTGGTTGTAATACGACGTGCCGTGACTGGCGTTGTAGGCTATGTTGGTGGCAACGTCGTTGGCTGTGTTGTAGAGGGAAAACTTTATGTCGAAGTCCTTTGCGTCTGCTGCCATGTTCAACCTCCTGTCGTCGGGCTTCCCTGCACGAGCGTTATCTTGATGGGCATCATGGAGATGCAGGCAAGCGGCTCCTGCGAAGGCTCGAACGATGTCGTTATCCTGGCGTCGTCCGATATTGTGAGTTCGGTTATGAACGCCTGATTGAAGAAATCATTCTTCAGATAATCCGTGCCTGACGGGTTCTTGATGCCTCTCCATTGGACTGTCAATCCTTTTCCGCTTTCCGTTCCTGCAAGGGCAAGCTGTTCCAAAATCCATTTCTTGATTATTGCCTTGTCCACCGCGGTGCAGCCAGAGCCGTCATAGGTGACGGCTCCGGTGGTTCCGTTGAGGGCTACCGCCCTTGCGCTTCCATCGCATAGCTTGTCGGTATTCGCTCCGCCGGATACGGTGTGGCACAACGTTCGCCTTAGGGTTTTATTATCGTAGGTGGTGTCGGCTATGTATCCATCAATGATTATCTTTCTGCTTACACGCCTAAGATTGATGAGCTTCGTCAAAGGGGATGATGTGTTCCCTGTGGATGGGATGGACAAAACTAGGATTGGATTTGAAAAATCGAACCGTATGGTGACTGCGTGTATCACAACGGCATCATAAACGGTTGTCGCCTGAGGGCGTTTCCCTACGATTAGGACTGGAACGTATTCATCTACCATGAGCCTCACCTTTGCAATGTAGTATTGGTTTCATACCCGGCATGCGTGTTCGGAGCATTTGACGGGAAGAACGAATTATATACCACTATCGATGACGGGTTCCCTGTCATTCCCTGCATATAGGCATTTGTGCGTAGAGGGTCTGACATCGCCCCTTCAAACAGGTCGCGCGAGGAATTGATAAGCCCGTTGAACGCCCCAAGGGCAAACATGATGGAGTTGCCGATAAGGTCGTCCTTCCCTCCGCCGATACCAAGCATCTTGCGTTGATTGGCTTCTATCTCAGGGTCTTGCCTTCCGAACATCCTTGCAAATGCAAGTGTCCCTATGGTCGCTGCCGGAATAGGGTGGGCTGAAGCCAGAGCAACCGCAGGGGCGGCTGCTGCGGAGAGCTTGGCGGCAAGCCCAGGCAACCCTCCTTTAGACAACGCCCCTGCCGTAGCTACCGCAGTCCCGCTTGCGGCAGTCCCGAAAATCAGGGAGGATGCGCTTCCCAAAGCCATAGCACCGATAGCAAGCTGTCCTACAAAGCCCAAAATCGCAAGTATGCCAGCCAAGAACAATGCAAGCCCTGAAACAAGCAGCTTCAATTCCGGGCTGAGTTTCTCTACCCAATCAAGGAACGCCAACGCCCAATCGAGAAGTATCAACCCTGCCGGAAGGAACAGGAGAACCAGCGCAGCCGTAAGGACATCGAACACGCCTACCGCATCTGCGGCAGGCGCGATAAGGCTTTGGACAGCCTGACCTACGAACATGCCGAAGAACATTACGCCAAGACCCGCGCCCAACGCCTCTTTCCTGACGCTCATAAGATGCCGGGTTTCTTCCTCAAGGGATTGAGAGTAACGTTTTCTCTCATCGTAATACATGTTTGACACACCGTATGTGCCTGCTCCGCCATACTGTATCCTTGAGGAAACGCCAGACGACCTATCGGTAACAACCCCGCGCTGAGAAAATGAATAATCTGAAAACGCGACTCCACCCGGCATCTGGTTGCCATAATCCCCTACAATGGGCGCGAACGCCGCGTTGCGCCGTTTATCGCCAAGGCGGGAAGTTCCTTGTTTGTATGTATAAGGGGACGCCCCAACCGCCTCGGAGGATGCAGACGTATAGCTGTCGATGCTTGTGAACGTTGGGCGGGAAATCTGCTGTATGCCGCCCATCAGGCTTTTTATCCTGGACAGGTCTGAGATGATTTTCTCGGCTCCTGCCATTCCAATATCGAATTGTGCGTCAGCCATCAAATCCCATCCCTTTCTTCCGTTTAGACTCCGACTCAGCCATCTCCTTTTCAGCCTTCTTTATCTCCATCCATCTGAGCCATACCTCGTCATACGACGCATACGGCATCTCAAGGATTTCGGCAGGATTGGAAACGCCGAACTCCCTCATCATCAGCACAAGCTGGATGCAGAAATCATCGACCCATTTCGGGACGGTTGAAGTCTGCGACATCCTGAGCTTATACTCCTGCCTTGTCATCCGTCTTGTTTTTTTTTTCTTCCGCCGGAAGATACATGCGCTCTATGTCTGCTCGCGTGAAGAACCCGAAGCCTATGGAAAGCTCATCGAAGAACTGCCTTGAGTTCTGGGTGAGAAGCTGCTCAAGAACATCAGGCTCGACGCTTGGGTAGGAACGGGCAAGAATGTCCTTTCCCCAAAGGAACAGGTCGTTCATGCTCATCGTCTTTTTCTCTATCCCTTCCCTTATCTCTATGAACCTGAGCTTGTCCTGTAGCTTGGCAAGGATGACGTATTTGTTCCCCTCAATCGTAATCTCCATCTTGCCGGTCAGCCGCCTGTATCTTTCCCATGGGTCATTCATGTATCTCACCTAATGTTTTCGGCTTCTTCGCCGTTTTGGTTTCTTTGTTCTGGTCGTCCTCGCCGCATATCGCAATCTCTATCAAGCCTATCCTTCCGTCCAATAGCTTCAGCATGGCGTCTATCTCCGCGATTTTGCCGCTTGCAAGCCACTGGTCATACTTGTCAGCCTTCTGCATCAAATCCTGCAAATAAAGCCAGCTTTTGTTCGCGTAGCTCGATTTGGATATGCCTATGAACTTCTGGGCAAGAGGCAACGGGGTATCCCATATCTTGAGTGTCGTCTTGCCGGTGTCCATCTCCCTCAACCCTGCCGCTTGGGCTAGGGTCTGCACGGTTTCGGCTTGTTTTTCGCCTTCATGTTCCACAATATCCCTCCATTATCAGAAGTTATCCTCCTCGTAACAGTCCTGCGCGAGTGCGCCTATCGTCCATTTCTCCTCGACATAGCCATCCGAATTGAGGGTCATGTCCCTGCCTATAAGATAGGCGTTGTTCATAAGGAAATGATAGACCTTCGTGCCGTCCGTTGTCTTGAACAGCATGGCAATCTTCTGCCTATCGGCTGCCGCAGTGGATTTCTCGCCATACTGGAAACGGGTATAAGAGGTGCATCCTGTAACGCCCGAACCCGTAATATAGATTGCCGCATCGGCGTTCTCGAATATCACTCCAAATTCAGCCGTGACAAGTTCGGGTCTCCCCTGCTGACCAAGCTGGACTATGCCCAATGTGTCCACAGCCTTATATCCACGATTGCCTCCTCTCACTGAAACGTTCGTGACCCTGCCCGTCCATTCCTTCCTGTATCCCGTCTGGATGGTTGTGGATGAAGTTCCCATCAGTTCCAGAAGCGTCTGCGTGAAGCTCGCCGTGAATGGAACGGAAGCTATGCCTCCTAGATTTATCCACGCCTCAGCCTGTTGCGCATACCAAAGTGTCCCTACTGCCATATTCTCCCTCCATGATATATTATGTCTTTCTCCGCCTTGAAGCGATGTTTTCAATGCTTCTCTTGAGCCTTTTCGCCCATCTATTTTTTATCCATCCTAGCACCCCGCTTCTCCCATCAACCCCGGTAAGGAGCCTTGGTGGACGCCCACTGTATGCGGCTTTTACGCCTCTTGTGTTTGGTATCCTGACCGTATAAAGCTCTGATTGCGGATTAGCCAGTTCATCCATGAAATCATGTGTCTCGTGGTCATCTTCCCTGTCTTCCCTGATTGGATAGGAAAACTTATCAACAGGGAGAGAACTCAGGCGATACAGCATTTCCTCTCGTGTCATATGCCCTTCCTTCAACAGCTTTTCGGCTACATTCAAATGACCGCGTATTCTCATGACATGCTTGACATCCCCGCCTTTCGTAACCCAATCATACCCCCAAAGTTCGCGTCTTGCGATTGCAGGATACCTGGCATCGGCGAACGTCTTTCGGCGAAGCATCTTGTAAATCAAATCGAAGTTCGGATAATAACCCTGAAACTTCATTTTCTTGCCTGTTATGGCGTTGCGCCCATCCTCGATTATGTCTCCGTAATGGTGCGGCATCCCGCCTTTCCTGCTGACAGGATTGACGCTCAGTGTGATTGTTGAGGGGGTTTTTGAGATTACCATGGTTTTTCTCTCAAGCTCTCCGCGTGTCGGGCTTGGGTATCTGTGGTAGTTCGGCAGCTTGTGTATCCGTGAAATCGTCTCGTTCTTTATTTCATCGAGAAACTCGGAGTCCACCGGCTTCTTCAGCTTCCGCTTCATTTTTGCAATCTTGTCGCTCATGTAATTATCCTTGAAGCTCAGGCTTATGCCGAACCCAGACCTTTTTGCAGGTTTCACCATCAGCAATCCCACCACAAATACTCCAATGTAAGGGTATAATTATAGACCACGGACTTGTCTTCCTGAATGACATAACTGAGGATGCCGCTGGTGTTCATGTATTTATACATGCCATGCGTATTGGCGAATATCGTGGAGTTCGTCTGAACAACATCGCGAATTGCGTCACAGATGCTACGAAGAACGCTTTCCTTCCTGTCGAATATCTCGACTTTGAACACGAGCTTCTCGTTCTTTTTGGTGAGCGTCACCCACTCGCCGCTTGAAATCTCAGGGGTTGGAACTATTATGTAGGGAAATCCAGTTCCGCTTGTAAGCCCAAGAGGAACCCCATCAAGAACGTTCTTGGTATAAGAGAGAATGGTTGCATTGGTCTTGAGAAGCGTCCACAGGTTTGACTGGGACTCGGTTAGGCTGTTTGCCGTAGTAATCTGAACCATCGACGCGCCTCCCTTACGGGACACTTCCGCACGGAGAACCGCACGGCTATTCGTTATTCAGGACATTCAAGACATTGGCGACAGGTATTATTTAAGTGTATCTTTGGGTTCACTGGGTTCACTTGTCTTATGGGTGCAGAGCTTTGCCCCTCCAAAATCAAATTTATGCGGGCAATAATCCGGCTCAAGACATCTGGTAAGTCTTCTGTCAAAATCGCCATAAGGCTGCGCCTTGTTATATTTCAGGCATTCGTGCTTTGTCTTTAAATGAATGACCATGTCCACAGCCTCAGATTGTAGCGAATGAATTCGAGCGAAGCGCGCGCTTCAGTTCGGCAATCATTCCGTATCTTGTCGGGTCGGTTTTCATGGTGTTCGCAACCATGAGGAGAGCCAGATGCTTGACATCGTCGGTAGGTTCGGAGTTTCCGTAGGTATATGAAATCTTCACAGCCCTCCTGTTTGCAGGAAACACCGAGACTTCGGCTAAATTGGGGTCGAGATATACCCCTCCACGGTCAGAATACACCTTCGCGTAGGAGGGCGTCACCGTCGTGTATGTCCCGCTTTCGGTTTCATCAACAGAAATCGCACTTACCGAAACAAGGTCGTTGTGGATGAACATGTATGCGTCGCCGCTTCCGTCAAGATACTCGTCCGTGACGGTTTCAACGCCCTGCCATGTCCTGCCGGTCAGCCTGTTTATGGAGGAAGTCACGGTGTCAATCATGGTCTGTATCACGGCATCGGAATATTCGGCAGACTGCACGTTGGTGAAGCCGCGCACCTCAGATATTGTGCAATAGCCACGCATGTCGGAGCCACGCATAGGGTCGCTGTAATCGCCCCACTTGGCATTGACGCTGTCATAGGGGCGTATCTTGTAGTAATACGACGAACTTCCGAGAAGGTCTATGGCGTCGGTGTCGGAAATAAGTATTCCGTTGGCGGTATATGCGGGGTCGTTGAGGGCTGTGAATTCCGTGTATGTGGTTCCGTCTGTGGAAACCCACACCTCCATGTGCGTATAGCCTTCCGCCGTGTCCGGCGCGACCCACTTGATATATTTCTTTGTCATTTCAACCACCAACCTTGAACCCTCTCACCATGAGAAGGACGGGCTTGCTTCCTGTCGATGAAATCTCAGGCTTTAATCCTGCATTGACCAGCCTAGGCTTGATGCCCACCGACGAGACATCAGACGGCTTGGCAGACCACGCCATTCTCGGCTTTGAGCCGACAAAACATATAAACGGCTTGTCGAATTCGGATGGAAGATTGAATATCTCAATTGAAAACGCCTCTGAGAAATATGCGCTTTCACTCGAAGGAGACCGAACCGTCATGCCGAATGTCTCAGAAACCGAAAAGACCTCTGCGACTGACGACCCTCGGCTCATCGTGAATGTTTCAGATATTGAAAACGCCTCAGGAAACGACTTTCCGTGCCTGAGAAGAAACGCCTCGTAGAAGTATGCGTTCTCTCCGAACGACTTAGCCAGCCTGCGCGCAAACGCTTCCGAAAAGACGGCTGCTTCTGATGGGCTGGATGCCGATATTTTCGAGAATGTTTCCGAGAACGAAGCCGACTCTGAGGCGGAGGGCTTTATCGCCTTTGCAAACGCCTCGGAGAACGCCGCAGCTTCGGATGAACCGGCGAACCTTATTGATTTTGCAAACGCCTCTGAGAACGCCGCAGCTTCGGATGAACCGGCGAACCTTATTGATTTTGCAAACGCCTCTGAGAACTGAGCCTGTTCAGCCATGGCTTTTGCGACGCGCATGAGAAATGTTTCCGACGCCGAAAAGGTTTCGGAAGCCGCCTTGACGCTCCTTAACGACACGGCTTCCGCCATGGAAAACCCTTCCGGGGTGAGCGTGAATTCAAACTGTTGGTGTTCCTGTTCAACCGGCATGTCATTCACCGCTTATGTTTATGCTGACTGATTTTCCGGGCAACCCAAACACCTGAGAATAATTCCTATACAGGGATATGTTGATGCGCTGCCCGGCTTCCAGTATCTTCATGACCGAAGGCGAAGTCCCCAATACAACCGAACTGTTGTTGAAATAATCCGATGATGCAACCGTTGTCACCGCGTCGTATGTCGTGTTCCACCACATGGCTTCTTCCTTGACATAATGGAAGAACCCTCCTGTGCTGTTCCTTAAAGTTATCTGCGAGGTTGAATTATGACACTGCCAGAATTGATAGCCACCGTATGTATGCGAACATCCGCGCAACTTTATATGCGTGGAGTTCGACGACCAACACGAGGAGTTTATAGTAAGATTGACGGTTCCTCCATCATCAGAAACCTGCCATGCGCTTGAAGAAAGCGCACCGGCAGGCTTTTTATATATTATATCAACGCATACCGGCGCGGATGGATTGTATGAATGATACCCGGTATCCCAGTCACCGTCGTAAAGATACCCCGCGCCTCCGGCATAAAGGTCTCCGTCGCTCAGATTTTGATACCCGCCATCGTCAAGCCCTCCGCACTCGGTTGAAACGTTGGCGGTTTCCTGATAGCACGAAACCGATACATTGTATGTGTCGTTCTGGCTGATATAGACGGTGAGATTTGACGAACCGTTATTTAGGCACTGGTAGACACCTGCCGGATTTGATTGGTTCACAGGATAGACATAGGATAGATTGGTTGTCGTTTCATTGAACACGAGCCTGTATTTTATGGATGAAACGTTCGGGGAGAACACACACGAAAATGGGTCTTGCTCGATTTCCCACCACATGGCTTCTTCGTAAATAAGCCCTGACCGTGAATATGCTGTTGTAGTCCATTCACTCATCCAAATTGATGCCGTGCTCCAATTACCATCATACAGCGCAGAATATCCTCCCCATGATGGATTAACAGGAACACAATATGGAGTATATTCGGGGTCATCATTTGAACAGGTGCTTCCGTAATAATATGTCCCAATGTTTTGCCATGCTGTGCCATTATAGCATTTTGGCTGACTGTTGAAGTTCGTTTCAGACCCAGTAGTATATATGGCAAGTTGCAGCGGGGTCTGTGACCAACAAGATGTTGGGATTGAAATGTTATATGCGGATGGTGCAATCGCAACATCTCCATCTCCGGGGGTTGCCCATCCGTGTTTAACCTGCCATAATGATGAATTATTAGCTGTTGCGGGTTTCGTATAATTTATATAAAACGTCATATCCCATGGAAAGTCTGGGTTGCCAACATAATTATAATTTCCCGTGGTCACTCCTCCGCACGCAGTTGAGACATTCGCGGTTTCCTGGTAGCACCACGAAGCCGCCCCTCCTGCCGGATATATCACAGGATATGACGGAGTGGAAACTATGATTAAAAGGGCAAGCAGTATCACAGCCGAAACAGCCGCGATTAATTCACGAACCCCGTCCATCAGCTCACCTTCGGGGGGAATAGATATTGCAACGCGCCTGTGAAGAAAGCCATGACAATCGTGACTAGGGTTCCGACTATCCCTATTTCAAGCCTTCCTATGCGGCGGGCATTTCCGTTTATCTTATCGCATGCCGTTTCGTTCTTATGCTCAAGGAGCTTGAAGCGTTCCTCGTGCGCGGTTATCAGCGGGATAAGGTGCGACAAAGACGCATCTATGCTGGTCAGCCTGCCGGTAATTGCATTGTTGGCATCGACTTGCCGTTCCTTGAAGTCACGGAATTCCTGCCGAAGCTCGGCAAACTCCCTACCATGCTCGTCCATGCAAACACCAAACCACCGGGAATAAAACATAAAAAATAAAAAAGGACTAACGGTTGGCGGTGATAGACCACGTTATTATCAGGTTGTCCCCGCTTACGACATTCACCGCGCCGAACGTTCTGCGCGAAAGCATGTCGCCCCCTGTCGTGGTGTGGTTGAATATCCCGGCTTCGTAAATCGCATACGAACCAGTGAAACTGAACGTAGCCGTGAAAGTGGCTGTGTTGGATGCGATTGCATCCGCGAACGCCACCCTGTGGCTTTCACCAGACAGAGACGTTTGGGTTGCCGCGGTTGCAGCCGAGTTCGTTCCGACGGCGATTGCCGAGAATTTAGCCCCGGTTCCGCTTGTCGAAATGAGAGATGCAAGCTCTGACAACCCTGCGTCCACTAGGTAATTCGGGGAAGCTATCGTAGCTATGACCTTCCCGCCTCTTACATGGTCGGCACGCAGATACCCACTCCATTGAACCGAGTCGGTCATCCGCCTTCCAAGCATCTTCGCCAGACGCTCGGAAAACCCTGCGCGCTCGACAACCCCTGAGGGGGTGTTAAGCCCCCTCAGGAAGTCGAGTAATCCCATGTAGACACTACTCGCTCTGGATGTCCTTCAACACGCAGATTGCCTTGGAGTAATTCACAGCAAAGGCGCAGCGCATGTTGCTCTGGATTTTCCAGTCGTCGGTGTCAATCAGGTAGAATTTATTGAGGCGCAGTTCCCTGCGGTTGGCGAATATGCCGCACTTGCCCCTTGCCACCATGATTGCTTCCGTAGCGGTAGTAGCCGTTCCACCTGTTAGGTTGGTCGGGAGTTGGGTTGTCTCGATGACGTCGATGCCCCAGATTTTTCCGACAATCCCGCTTCCAAGCGGAGAGCTTCCAAACGACACCATGTCGAGCAGGGGTGCATTGGAAGTCGTGCTTTGCTTGAGTTTCCTTATCTTGTTGGTCAGCTTCGGGTGTATGATAAGGTCTGTCGGGATTATGTTCTGAGACCTCATTGCCGAGATTGCGTCGGAAATCTTGTCCGTTGTAATCTCCCCGCCGACTGCAACCGAAAGGATTGCCGTGTCTGCGGTCGTGTCCCTCATTCCGTTGAAACCTCCTGTGGATGTGGTTCCGTTGTAGATTTCATAGTCCACCTTGAGGGCTATGTCCTCCGCAAGCCGGTTCACGATGATGTCCATGATGCTCGGATTGCTGTCCTCCATCACCTCTGTCGAGAGGCGCGAGAGAGCCGCGACCTTCTTCGGGTGCAGCACGAGCTGACCGAACGTTGGCTGGCTTGCGGTTATGGTTCCAGCCTCCTCGGTGAAGTATGCGGTGCTTGCCGCAGTCACCTTGGGGAAATACAGCGTGTCGGACGTCATGGTGACGTTTTCACAGAGCCGTATCGCACTGGACTTTGCCAGTATCATGTCGTATATTTTTGAAGCCCAGACTTCAGGAACAAGATAGCCACCTTGTGTGTTGGTGTTCTCGTTCAAAGCCTTGAGCAAACTTTCCGGGTTCGCCATTTAAATCACCTTTACTCCTTTGCGTTGGCGATGGGCGCATGCTTTAGCATATACGCCGTCAATTCACCAGCACTCATTTTGCTTATCAGTCCTTTCATTTCGTCTGCCTTCTCCTCGTCGGTCTTCGGCTTTACCTCATCGTGAACCTTCTTTATCTTTGGTTCCAAGCGTTCAAGAGCCTTGATGACAGCATCCGCCACCATATCCTGCTCCTTCTTCTCGGCAAGATACTTCGCGAGTTCGGAGTCCCTCTTTGCAAGCTCGGCATCCTTCTCTGCCATCTTCTGGAGAAGCGCGTCAAAATCCGCTTTCAAGACCGTCTCAGGTTTTATCTCCTGAGCCGTCTTTGCAAGTGCCTCTGTTTCGGCTATGGGCGGTGTTACTGACGTTTCCCCAACTGTGGCGGGGATGGATGGGGCTTCCTGCTTGTTTTCCACGGAAATCCCTCCTTCCGCCTCCATTACAGAGGCGTGTGTGTCGTCTCTTTTTGCGACCATGAAGATGCTGTCTGGGTTTGCAGGTCTATCGACCAGCGAAACCTCGTTCAGCCTGTATTTTGTGATGCGGTTGCCCTTGCGCTCGATGACGCTTCCTCCTATGGAAAAGCCCTTGTAGACCTTCTTTTGGCACTTTCTCCATGCTTGGTCATCGACTATCTCGGCTCCGATATATACGCCTACGCCGACATGCTTCTCTATGATTGGGGCTATGCCAGCCGCAGTGTCGGAACGGTGCATCTCCTTGATGTTCGCCCACTCCTTCCACTCATCGACAGCCTCGAAGGAGGCATCCAAATCGACAACCTCGCTCTGGCTGTCCTGAGTGGGCGTAGTGGCGTATCCATACACCATGCGCTTCTCCTCGTCAATCTTGGAGATTGGAGCATACAGCCTTACAATTTCTGGTATTTCCATCATATCACCTGAGTTCGTAATTTATGTTCATCCCGGTTCCATTGAGGGTATAGCCGTAGAACCACACGGTTTCATTGTATCCTATCCTGATTATCCCGCTTCCCCAATTTGCTTCAATCCCGCCTGTAGTCCACGCCGAATATGCCGTTGTGTTGGTGGCTCCGGCTGAAACGTTTGCCGTAAGTTTCATCAATGCGTCGCTTCCATACACCAAATTGTGGACGATACATCCTCCTTCCACAAGGCATTTTGAGCTTGAGAGAAGCTGAAGTATGTTTGAATTGTAAATGGGGGTAAGCGGCGCATAATCGACACCTCCCGCCATTTTTCCTTGGCTGCTTGTCCAATCATAAGCTCCAACTCCTATATAAAGCGGGGGAATAGACGACGTAACAATTCCAAAAATTGCCACGCTCCCGTTCATCACGTTCGCATATATGTTCCCCTGGTTCTTGCTGTCATATGTGCAGTTGTAGAAGTTCGAGCCGTTCAGGTCCGTGACGTATGCCCCGCTTGTCGCGGTGAAATTGTTGAGGCAGAAGGTGTTGCCGCTTGCGTTTGCGTCAAGGTAGAGAAGCGTGGTGGCGTTCAGTATCGTGTTGTTGATGAGCAGGTTGCCGGTGTTGGAGCCTGTTTGGAACGTTACTGCCCGTGTTGCAGCCAGACCGTTTATGGTGGAGTTGGCTATGGTGTTGTTGGCGCAGTTGCTGTAGATGAACAGTGCGCCGTAGGTGTTGTCTTTGCCGTTGATTTGGGAGTTGGAGATTGTGTTGTTGGAGCTTATGTAGAGGTAGATGCCCCCGAATGTGCCTGCTGTTCCTGTTGAGTTGGAGATTGTGTTGTAGCTGGAGCTTATGTAGAGGTAGATGCCCCCGAATGTGCCTGCTGTTCCTGTTGAGTTGGAGATTGTGTTGTAGTTGGAGCTTGAGTAGAGGTAGATGCCCCCGTATGTGCCTGCGGTTCCTGTGGAGTTGGAGATTGTGTTGTAGCTGGAGCTTGAGGAGAGCATGATGCCCCTTCCTGCAAGCGAGTAGCCGCTTGAGCCGGTTATGGTGTTGTAGTTCGCGCCGTTGTAGAGGTAGATGCCGTTTCCGCTTGGGAGGGAATACGCCGCCGTTGTGTGCGTGGTGGTGTTTTCGATTGTGCCGTTGTCGGCTCCTTCAAAGTAGATACCCGTTGCGAAGTTGCTTATGTTGCAGTTCCTTATTGTCGTGTTGAACTGGCTGGAGTAGATGCCGTATTTTCCCGAGGTGTTGGCGCCGATGATGGATTTGCCTTGGCAATCAATCGTGTTGTTCTCGCCGCTGTTCACGGATATTCCCGCGTTTGCAAGGGATGTGACGTTTGTGTTGTAAATTAGGTTGTTGTTTGACGAGCTGTCGAAATATATTCCTGAAAGTGACGATGCGCCGGAAACCGAAAGCACTTCCGAATTGTTGATGGTATTTCCGTTGCTTGAGTAGATATATATGGGAATCCCTGTCTGCGAGGTCGCCTTGTAGTTGTTTAACACGTTGTTGTTCGACGCAGCATACAAGAACACTCCCCTTCCAGAATCAGCCGTTACGGTGGTGTTTTCCACGGTGCCAGATGTAGTCGCATATATGAACAGCGCGAATCCGCTTGTGACGCTTATGCTCACATTCGACACGCTTTGGTTTGCACTATCCCTAAGATGGATGCCTTGTCCTACTATCACGCCATCATACGTCTTTGTCGTTGTGACGCTCGTGTTGGTTATTGTGCTGTTGTCCGAGTCATAGAAGTATATGCCCGTTGCGAAGTTGCTTATGTTGCAGTTCCTTATTGTCGTGTTGAACTGGCTGGAGTAGATGCCGTATGTGCCGCTCGAGTTGTTCCCCGTCACCGAGAAGCCCGCGCAGTCGAGGGTGACGTTCGCGGCGGTCACGGTGAAGCAGGTGGAGCCGTCGATTGAGGCTGAGGCGTTCATGGTGTAGACGGTGTTGGCGCTTGCGAGTTCGCCGCAGGCTGATATGTCCGGGTCTATCTCATAGGAATAAGCCCCCGCCACGATGGTGACATTGAATACGCCACGCTCGAAGTTGTCCGTGTAAAGCCTGAACGCCCACTTGTCGGTCAGGGACGTATTGACGAAATCCGTTGTGTCGCCCAGGTCGAGCTGGAGATAGTCACGGTAGGTGGCTGGATATTCGGTTGTTCCGTTCTGGTAGGTTTCGTTGCGGCAGTCGTGGTGCGGAATGACTTCTGTTCTTTCGAGATAGGTTTCGTTCCAGCAGTCAGAATGGAATATTTCCTCCGTTCCGTTCCAAACGCTTTCGTTGCGGCAGACAAGTTCCGGCTCGCACATCCCAAGCCCAGACTCATCGAAGCACGGAAACGTGTCGCATATTTCCTGAGTATAGTATATTGGATTGCTTTCGGTGTAATTGTAGCACACCTCCCTCTCGGCGTAGATTGGGTTGCTCTCATTGTAGTCTTCGCAGACTTCGCGTGTTGAATAGGACGGCTCGCTGTATGCCGCAGACATCTCGCGCGCGACGGTTGTCTTGTTGAAAAGCGGGATGGCATCGACCTTTGAAATCGGAATGGTAGCCTTGATTTGGGAAAGGTCTATTTTGTAGGCGACCTGCGTGTTGCCGTTGAAATCGACGTAATAGAGGTGTTCGGTGTGGTCGGAGAATATTTTGTTGCTGTCCTCCATGCTGATTGTCACGCCGTATTCGGTCTTGCTTGGGAAGCCGGATTGGATGTAGTAGTGGTCGGCTTCGATGAACGAGCCTGTGACCTGTGGGGCGGCAGGCTGTGTGCATCCGCAAAGGAGCAACGCCACGAACAATGAAACGGCTGCAAGCTCACGGAACATCCTAGCCCACCTCATAATATATGCTCATGTTCGTGGATGACGCATAAGGCGTCGCATAGATTGACAGGGTTTCGCCCATGCCCCATCTTATAAGACCAGACCCGGCATTGGACATCGTTCCGGCAGGAGACCACCCTGCGAAGGCAGTCCGAACAACTCCTGAAACGGAAGTGATGTTGTGGGTCGTCTTAATCATCCCGTCGCCGCCGAAAATCAAATTCCTGAGAGTGCAGCCTGAAGGGGTTGCACACATCCTCTGCGCTCCGAAATTCGGCGCGGTGTTCCCCGCGGTGATGTTGAGTATCATGACGCCGCTTGCGTTATTGATGGTGACCACTCCGACAGCCGCGCTTGAGAGCCTTGCCCCGTAGACAAACGCGAAATCAGCCAACGACGATGAAGTGTTGGTGTCTATCTGCGTGGTTCCGTTCATCGTGAACGTCGCGCTTCTCTGCGTGTATGCGCCTGTCATGTAGTAAATCGTGAGCATCTGGTTGTCGCTTGCGCTCGTGCTGTTCAGCAGGAGATAGGTGTTGGAACCGCCTGTCTGGATTGGGAAACCAGATGCAAGATTTGTAGCCGTTCCTGCGGTGGAAAGTGTTCTCTCCATGAAATCCGCGCTTGCGAACGAGGTCAAAAGCAAGACCCCAAAAACCAACTTTAAGATATTCTCAAACATGTGCATCACCATTCACCGGCTTATCGCCCTTCATCTGATTTCTTGAGGTCATGTTCGTAGCGTTCTGCCGTGTGCGCGCATCCGCGGATGCGACCTCCTCCATCCTTCCGCGCTGCGCCTCGAATTCGTCCTGCTGTCTGGCAGGAAGCTCGTCGAACATCGGATTTGCTATCGGCTTGAAACCCAAATATTCCCTTGACTCGTTGATAGTCCATACGAGATTTGTCAGTTTCACGGCTATGTCAGCCTCCCTCGTCTCGTCGCGCTTGTAGACGCGCTTGAAATAGAACTCGACGTTGAAGTGGTCGAAAAGCTCGTTGTTATACAAATCCTCAAGCTCGGTCTGGATGTTGTTAATCCCCTTGAAATAGCCTTCAAGAGTGGCGGGAGTGTCTGCCTTCCCCCCGAACAGATGGTTGAAGCGCGCGGTAGTCCCGTAAGCCAGCATAAGCCGTTGGGTGAATTTGTCTATGAAGTTGGAGAACTCCAAGTCCTTGCCCATCGCGGCGACCTTGTTGATGCCGAGATTGCCGGTGGTCACCATGTGCCTGTGCGGGTTCTGCCTGTGCTTCTTGATTTCCTCGCAGAACTTCTTGTAGTTCTCGCTGTCAGGGCTGTCGTCGGGAAGATTGAAGATGAAGGAAGGAGTGGCGTCGTTCTGGAAAAAGAGACCTCCGTATGTCTTTGCATACCACAGTGAAATTACGTCGTAAATCGCTGTTTGGAGAGGGGATGTCCCGTAAATCTGGTCGCCTATCGGCTCGTATGCGTAATGGATGACTTCCTGAGGAAGGAATTTCACCGAGCCGTCGGCTCCAAGCGAGCCATAGGTGTATGTTTCAGGCTTGTCGTCGTCAGGGTCATTCGTGGTTGCGAAAGCGGAAAGCCCGCCTTTGGGCTTTTGGATGTAACCTAGGATGCGACCATGAACGTCGTAGTTGATATACATCCCGCGCGACATGAGGGGGAACAGAACTTTCGGGGAATATATGTCTGGCTTCATCGACATGACGCGGTTCATTATGTTCGTCTTGCAGATTGGGTCTGCCGCCTTGTTGAAAACGTCGGTGTAGATTGCGTCCATAGCCTCGAACACTTGGCTCTCGGTCAGGGAAGCCTTGCCAAGATAGCCGTCACCTGATATGAGGGTGTCCCTGAGCATGGATTTGGAATATGAATTGAACCGGTTTTGCCTGAGGAAGCGGTTTGCTTTCTGCTGGCGCATGCGGTCTCCATCAAGTCCGTATCCTTCGCCGAAAACGTCGGCGATAATCCCAGAGACGTTTGCCCTCACTTCTGGCATTTTCCAATACCAATCATACAGGCTGTCCCTTATGACGTTGTTCACTGCCGGACGAGGTTGGGACTCGGTTGGCGTTGAAACATAGTCGTCTATGACGCGCGCGCTGATTGGGACGGTCTTTGTTTTAGCCATTGGCTATGATATTCTGTGCTGGATATATATAAGCGTATGCAATCAGGCGTCGTGAATGTCGTGAATGTCCTGAAATCAGACAAAGGCAAGGCTGGTGAAGGAACGTGTGGAAGCCGCTTCGAGGGCGATTGCGAGGCTCAGAACGCAATCGTCATGCTCTCCTAAGGATTGGTAAGCCATCCTGCCGTCCTTCATCTTCCTGTATGCGAACTGCGAAAGCTCAGAGAGGAGAACGTCGTTCTTCATAAGAGCCAAGCCGCCGTTCCTCATGGTGACTTCCAGCCTTGAGAGTATCTTTTCCCTGCTAGCCATCTTGGTGTCGAACTCCAAAGCGACGTTCTTCATAACGCCGTCGTTCATGCAGGCTTCGGCAACGCCCCATCCAACACCTGTCTTTTCGACGAGTATCCTGTCGGGCTTGTAGAAGTCGTGCAGACGGCGTATTTCCACGACGTTCTCCTCGGCAGTGAGATGCTTGCGTATCATGTCCACTTGGAGGATGGGCTGACCGTTGATGACATCCAAGACATTGAAGACAGACCAATCGGCACGCGCCCCGGCACTCACCGCGATGTCACAACCGATGACCCGTCGAGGCTTACCGAGTAGTCTCTTTTCGGAATATGCGGCTTTGACGGCTTCGTATTGCTCAGTCGCCTTGTTGAGGACGCTTTGCGGGAACAGCGCGGTGTCTTCCGACGCCGGGTTGCAGAGGTATTCGCGCGACCACAGGTGCGATGGCATGGTATCCTTGATGGACTGGAGTTGTTCCAAATCAAAATGTTCAGGAAATTGGGGACGCTGCCACGTTCCGTCATCATTGAATACAACGGCAGGATACTTGAGGAAGGTAAAATTGGGCTTGGTGGAGAGGTCGGCAAGGAGGTCGGTGAAGGAAATTGGAGTGCCAACGACAATAAGTTTCCCGCGGCGAGCTTGGACAATGGGATAGACAACGCCGTAAAAGACCCGCTTCGCACCCTCGACGTCTGTGGCGACCTCGCCTTTGAGAACATCGTCGCAGATGCAGTAATCGGGGTGCTTCCCTCGCACGGTGTCTCCGAAAGGAAGGCAAAGAACACGATGCCCGTTCTTCGTGCGGATTTGGGTTTCGCTCCATTTCGTGTCGTGTATGTTTTCTGGATATAAAACACCTCGCAGCGTCGGTATGTCCTCGACCTGACGCTTGAGGAGGTTCATGATTTCGGTCGATTGCTCAAGCGTCGCGGAGAGGATGACTATCATCTTGGGCTTTTCCTCGCGCATCATAATCCAGAGGGGGAAGGCGACCGAGAGAATTGTCGTCTTGAAATGCCCGCGCGCGCTCATGATGCAGGTGTGCTTGTTCGGGTCGAGGGCGGCTTTAATCCATTCGCGGTGCATCTGACCGAGCTTCTGCCTGAGGACTATCTTGCAGAAGTATTCAAAGCTCTCGCGCGGGAGGATTTCACCGAGTTGGTTCATAATTACCACAAATCATGATATTTCGCACATATTGAACAATAACGATACCAACAGAAATGAGGCGGGACTTTCACTTTCATACCCACGCCTGCACTTCCTGACCGAGAGCCTTCGCATCCTCGACAAGTTTTTTTATCCTCTCCTTGTTGGCTTTGAAGAACGCGATGTTCTTTTCCATGCGGGAAACTGTTTCCTCGTCCATTTTATCGAAATCCAAATTCATGGTGTCACCTCGTCAGTCGCTCCCATTATCTCCTTCAGCTTCTTTTCGTCCTTCACCTCGATAAGACCGTCCTTCACCAGCACCTCTATCGCGTAGTAGTTGTTCTGCACGGCGACAAGCTTCTTGGTGTCCTCGTGCTGGCGGAACTTCTCGGTCATGCCGATGAGGACTTCAAGGGATTTCATAGAGGAGTTCGAGAGCTGCGCGAAGGTCTTGTAGTCCTTGTCGGCTTTGGCGAGGGCTGCGACCTCGGCAAGCTCGGCTTTTATCGAAAGGAGCGCACCGACGACGTTTTGGGATTTGAGTTCCTTGACAAGCTCATCCTCGCGCGCGCGGATTTCCGGTTCGCACCCCTTGAGGATTGCCTCTATCTCGGACTCGGTTATCGGGATGCCCATCTGGCTTCCGAACTCGTGGCAGATGGCGGCGGGCTCGAAGCCCATCGCATACCTGTCGATGAGGAACTGCCTGAAGGCTGTTCCGCGGTAGAGCGGCATGTCAATCGCCCCTCCTGCCGTCGGCGTCCTTTTTCATGGGAGTGACGGTCATGTTGTCCTTGACGTTCTGAACCATCCTCGCGTAGTTCGCGGCGACGTCGCTGTCGGTTCTGATGTAGGTGTATGCGTCGGTCTGGAGGAAGCCGTGCTTGGCTAGGTCGATTTCGCTGATGTGCTGGGGCTGGAAGGCTCCCTTCGCCGCCACCTGCGCGTAGAGGGTTCCGTTCCTTGAGAGCATGCGCCTGAGAGCCGCGACGGTCTCCTCCGGGTTCTTGATGTGTTCGAGGACATCGATGGCGAATATCATGCCATAGACGCCTTCCTGCTTCTTCAGGAGATTGCCGTGCGCCTCGTTGTAGACCTTGAGCTTCCCCTTCCCGACGAGCTTCTGCGCCTCATAGACGCCGATGCGGTATTCAAGGTAGTCGAGGTTGTGGATGTTTATGTCGTAGAAATCCACGTCCGAGGAAGGATTGTCCATCGCATATTCAAGCCCGTAGTCGCCGATGCCGCATCCGAAATCGAGGACTTTGCCAATTCCGGGCTTCCATTTCCCGGTTATCTCCTCGCGCATCTTGCGGTTGTGCGACCAGAACCATGTGAGGTCGTAGATGTAGAGGTCGGTGTTGCGGTAGAAATCGAGGATGTCCTCCTCCTTCAGGAGGCTTTCGTCGGCGTCCTTCCCGAACTTCGCCTGCCACGCCTTGCACATGTTGAGCGAGCCGTTCGAGCATCGCTGATAGCACTCCTCGGAATTGATTTTCCTGTATCGCGCAAGCTCCTGCAAATCGGAATACTCGTCGAGCTTGTAGTGGAGGTAGTGCCACTGGGTGACATATGAGCCGTAATGGGGGACATTGACGGTTGGAACCGCCCAGATTTTATGACCTGCCTCGGCGAGGCGGTCGCAGAAATAGAGGTCTTCGGAAACATTGTCAGTCCATTTGAAGGGATAGCCCTTCGTGGCTGCGAACACGTCCTTCAGCGGCTTCATTTTCATGAGGACGAAGCCGAAGCCGATGCCATCGACGGCGAACGGCTCCTTTTCGGGGAACTGCATGATTTTCTCGTAGAGACCGAGTTCGTTCTTGCGGCGAATGACGGCATCGTAGGGAAGCTCGCGCTCGTAGTAGATGCCGGTGACGACCTGCCGTTCTTCGGGAGTGCCGTCCTTCCCGTGGAGGGCTTCCCAGAGACGCTCGAACATGGACTCGTTGAGGACTATGTCGGCATCCAGCCAAAGCGCGTAGTCGGCTCTGTTGATGATTGCGGAACGCGCGAGGGAACAGCGAGCCTTGTCGAGAGGCATCATGTCGGAAAAGACCGGCTGCGCGACGATGCCGCGCTTCTTGAGGAGATGGATGAAAAGGGAGAGATATGTCTGCATGAAGATGCAATCGACCTTCCCGCGCATCGGGACAAGGAGCGCGAGCTTCCTGATTTCCGGCTGCTGGTCAATCACGTCGTTTATCGTCGGCATCGTAAATCACCTTTTTCCTTTTTGTTCGGCGTTCGTTCGGCGTTCGTTCGCGGCTGTTGCGGGAGGAACGGAGAGGCATCCGTATCCGTCGGCACGGCAGGCGTCGCAGTAATGGCGGTTCGTGCGCCGCCTTCCTTCGACGACACGCCTGCATCTCCGGCAAGACCACTTAGGGAGTTTGCTTTCGCCTTTCCTCATGTCCGTTCGCCTCCTTCAGCCGCCACGCGGCGAAATCCGGGAAGTGTTTCACGACATTGTAAAGGCGAGCCGTGGCGGTGAGGTCTGTGGCGTTGTGCTGAAGCATTTCGAGATGGTCGTTTTCGGTGAGGAGCTGCGGGTTCTTGTAGATGCGCGCGTTCCACAAGCCCTCGGATTTGCGGGGGACGTAGAGATTGGCGAGCTTCCGGCAGGCGTCGTCCTTGGAGAGGCGGCGACCCGTGACGAACCGCGCGTAGCCCATGAGGTCGATGTGCGGAGTGTCGAAAAGGAGCGAGGAGGTGTTTGCATGGGTTTCAAGTTTCGTTTTCAGGAATTTCGAGGAGACGAACGGAACGTCGAAACCTATGCCGTTGTAGGAAAGGATTGACTGCCCTTCGGAATATTTGAGGAAATAATTGGAGAAAGCGTTGATGCACTCCTTCTCGGCGAGTTCGAGGGAAATCTTGTAGGTGTCGAAGGGAGCCGAAAAAATCTGCATGCCGAATTCGTCCATGCAGCCGATTGCTACGATGTAATCCTCGGTGACACCATTGGCAATCATTTCAGGAGTAGGGGACGGATAAAGCCCCGAACTTTCAATATCTATCGTGATAATATCAAACACCTCTAAATCTTCCTTTTGCATCCCTTTTTCCAGCATGAATAGCGTTGAGATTTTTCTTCCATTTTTCATTATGCAGTTCAACAGATGCCTCCTCTCCATTTCGGGTTCTTTGAACCGTGTTTGTCGTAGGTCATGGTGCGAAGCCTCCACAACTCTTTCCTTCCTCGGAACACTGTTCGCACCTGTCTTTGATGGTCGGCGGTGTTTGCCGCGACCTTCCCATGTTTTCGGGATAGTGATGAACGAGAGAGTGACCGCAAACCGAACACGCTTTCTCTTTTGATGACGCGGGTGTCTTGAGCTTCTCGGAGAGTGTGACTGTATTGTCCAAGGCACGTCGGCAAACTTCGGAGATTGAGATGCCAAGGTCTTTGCAGGCGGCGGTGTATTCCGATTTCTTTTCCGTTGAACAGACGAAATTGATGATGGTCTTGTTTTGCATGAATGGAATGGTTTGGTTAAACTTTATAAGCATAGTGGGCGATACGACGGAGATAAAGAATGATATTTATCAATTTGGTGCAGAAATCCGGAATACAACAATCGCGGGAATTCTCGTCGGGCTGCATTACTCCCCCCATTATGGTTTTTGCCTGCAAAATGATATTATAATTTGTAGGTGAAAAATGGATTAAAAAAATTGCATTATTTGACACTTAAAACCCAGTGTGTTATATAGCCCATAGGGAGAGAGAGGAGGCGAATGTTTGGAAGCCTTACAAGCTAACAGCCTCGGAGTTCTCCCGAATTGGATAGGTATAAGTAATTGGTTGTCATGGTAGAACGAGCAACTACCATAAACGGAAATTGCAAAAACCGCAATAGCCTTTTATCATATAAGAGGGATGTTTCAGCCTCCCGATGAATAGGATAATTACCTTTAGAAGATGATAACGGGAAATTGCGAGTCGCAAAATTACAAAAGGGATAAAACCCCCCAAGCTTCAGGAGTAAAAAAACGGTTCTGTCTGTTTTTTACAGTGTGCGGATTGTGCCGCGCACCAAAACCAATAATGGGAGTTCTAAAATCCGCTATTGTGGATTTTTTTACCCGTTGGAAGGTATAATAACCTGCCTGCGAAATAACCGCAAGGTAAATATAGACTATATACCCCTAAAACCTATAAGTATGGGTGAATCAGGTATAATAGAGTATGTATATTAAGCCCTTAATGGATAGGAGTACCCTATACTATATATTAAAAAAGTTGATATATGGGTATGGGTACTCCTAAACTTAGGGGGGCTTGAATAGGTTGCTTAAAGCGAGCCTGATTAAAAAGGTGAAAAATATGTCAAATGAGACCGAAATAACTAAACTCGCGGCGGAACTTAAAGCGTCAGAGGAAAAGAACGCAAATAAAACCCAAATTTTGCGCGCGAATCCTTCTTTTTATGACGTTAAAGCGCACAATACCATTATTGTGAAAGACGCGAACGAAATAATTAACCGTAATGAAAAGGTTCAAGTCTGTAAATTGCAAATAGATGCACTAAATAAGACGATGAAAGCGGTTAAACTGTCAGAATGTCCGGCACAGGTGCATGAAATAAAATGCGCCAAATCCGCTTGGGTTGATTATTGCAAGGAAGTGATGGAAGGCAAAAACCCAAATTATAAGAGTTATGAGGAAGCCTTTATAGCTCTAAAAGAAAAGCGAAAAGTCGCCGTTGTAATGACGGCAAAAACAGAATAAAGCGAAAAGAACGGAAAGTATAATATCATTATCAGGCTCGCAAGTTAATTCCTATTCAAGCCCCCATTTTATTTTTTAATCTCGGAAAAGACAAAATTTAAGAGGTGAATTTATGAGGAAAATAAAGGCGGACTACATTCCCCGACATCTTAAAACGATGGTCAGGAAGGGGGATGCATATGGATTGAATGATGAAAGAAGGAAATTATGGAATAGGTGCAAAAAACTGGCAGGCGGAAACAGAGCCATGTCGAACATGGGGTTAAACGGAAATACGAACATCGTAACCCTTCTTAAAATAGAGGAAAAGCTGTTCAGCAACGCAGCCATGCGCCACGCAATACGGCTCTCCAACTACTGAACGCGCAGGATAGGCGCGCAGGGCGCGCCCAAGCCCTTTAAGCTCGGGATTTACACCAAAGCTACTTTTGCCCTGCCTGCCCCTGAAAGGCGCGTAATGCCCTTGTAGAGCCCTATGTAGGCTCAAGACATCCAAGACATTCGCGCCAAATGAAAAAACAAAACAAAACAAACCAAGGTGAATATATGATGGGCGCATACATAACGCGAAGAAACGGGCGGATTTATGGGCATTTCGAGCCCATGCCGGATTGCAGAGCCTTCTCTGCCATGTTCAGCGAGTGCTGACGCTTCTTTTAATGCTTTTTTGGACAGCTATGCGGAATTGGCGGAAGCAAAGGCTAAACCAATCTCCTCGCCTTTGGATTACCCCCCGACGGCATCGCCAGACTAAAGGGCGGGCATAGCCCAAACAGGCGCGCGTGTCATCCAAGACATTCGCGCCAAGAACACAACGAGGTGTAAATATGGAATTCGACGAAGACGAGACCGAAGCCGACCAATACGAAGACGACTTCAACAGCCACAGGATTGCCCACGCCGAGCAGTATTACAACTCTACGGGCAACATCGAGACCGGCGCGTTCCAGGGACGCGAGAACATCCGCCGAAGATAAGGCGGTTCGAGGTGAAACAATGGCAAAGGCAACAGCAAAGGCAACAAAGGCAACGGCGAAAACAAAAATAAGCATAAGCACCGACGAAATCCAGACCCTCTTTAAAAAGGGGAAACTGCTTATTGCTTCTGATTTCGGGCTGGTCGAGCTGAACTGGCTTGGCTATTCCTCTCCAATTGCGCCAAAAATCAGGGTGTTTATTGGTATAAGAGAGTGGTAATGCCGCGCATCAAAGCGACACAACGCCAAACAAATTCCCACAATTTCATCTGCCATTTATGTAAATGTGGCTGTAATTT
>Ga0247841_10001909_pt1 | contig 43727 bp, 36 predicted proteins | sample LaCruzMarch2015__2_FD_192410 | JGI IMG/M metagenome (GOLD analysis project Ga0247841, IMG submission 192410) | Freshwater microbial communities from meromictic Lake La Cruz, Castile-La Mancha, Spain - LaCruzMarch2015_18m | ecosystem: Environmental > Aquatic > Freshwater > Lake | place: Spain...
CAAAGAAGAACTATTACAATATGTTTACTATTATAATCATGAAAGACCTCATCAGGGAATTAATGGCAAAAAACCAATTGAAATTTTACAAACAAATTCATTACCGAATTAGTTAACTTTTACAATTCTGACAGGCATTACTAAAAGTTACAACATAATAATATGCCCCATCAGGACTAAGAAGTTCCGTTTGATCAGCATAACCATCCCATACACATATAGTAGTGCCGCATACATTCACTGTTGCTGAATGATAAGCTACAGAAATACCAGGTCGAGTTATATAAATTGTATAGGTCTCAGCACCATTTACTATAAAACAAAATTCATCGTTAAACCCATCACCATTAGGAGTAAAAACATTAGATGTTTCAACAACAGAAATTACTGAATTTCTAATCCAATTTAACACAACAATATTTGACAACTGCGAATTACAAATACTCTTCGAAAATACTTTCACTTTATAATTATTACATTTCGTAATGTAATCCGGCATAGTCCAATTAAAATTGCAGCAATTAAAATCACTGCCGGAATTCAATTCATAGGAATATAGTTTACTTGTTAATGACCAATTCCAAATCTCAATGAAAACTTTATCGGTACAATCGGATATTCCAATATTCATTGCCAAATTACAATCGTCCTGATTGCTCGTGATAGTTGCGTTAACAGAAGGATTTGCAGGATTTTGATTAGTGTTATATTTTATAATAACAGCATCTGATGCGCTTTCATTGCAGTTATTACTTACAGTTAATGTATATTTTACAATGCCACAACTATTAGCCGGAGGCGTAAATACAGGATTAGAAATATTATCTGATGATAAATATGAAATAGCTGATGAAGGTTCGGCTATCCAATTATAGTGCAAAGTATTATCTGTAGCCATACCCAACTGATATATGCCGCTGCAAATACTATTATCTTCTCCGGCATTTACTGTTGGCAAGTATGGACACATCCTACGCATGGCGCTATAAACGCTTCAAATTCGCCACCTTCTTCTACTTCAAAGCCTGGTTCTAAATCTATTGCTTGTTCTGCTTTGTAAGTAATTGATGCCCCATTTTTAACTATCACATCACCATCTGTTTGGTTAGGATCAACACTATAACCGGCAGTAATGTTTTTTGCTTCATAAGGTGGTTCGGGTGTATAATAATTTGTATTTTCTATGTACATATTATCAGGGCAATATTCCGTTAAAACCACATCGTCAATCAGAACACTTCCATTTTCTCCAATGATAATAAAGTTATTCAATTGGTCAAAACCATCAGGCACAGGGCCGATAATCCTATCGAATGTGTACCATTTGCCAACAGCATATTCGTTATTTGCATCAGAGTGAAAACCGATAATTGTTGCATCACTCCATTTTTGATTATTATTGTTATTTGAATCCCAATGCTCACCCCATTTTGCAAAATGAAACCTGATACTATAGTCAATATCGTTTGCACAAGGGGCTACATGGATTTTCAGGTTATACTTTTGCCCTACCGTAAGGTTACTCGGTAAACCTATACGAACACCCTCGTGGTATCCAGATTCTGAAAGAAACCGTATACATCTGTTTGAACCAACAGGCGAAGCGCAAAAGTAACCAGGGCAAAGAGAATAGTCAAGCCAATCAACACTGGGTACCCCATTGCCTGTAATTTTTCTTGCACTTTTCCACCAATCTATATCTGCATCAAAAAGATCTGCCTCATGATTTGTCGGAGCACCATATGTACATTGACCATTGTCACCTGGAGTACCTGAGCCTTCCTCAAAACTATAATTTCTTATTAAATTTTGACAATTTGATTTTTGAGAAGAAAAAAATAAAAACAAGATAATAAATAAATATTTTTTCATATACTTTCCAGTTTAAAAATTAATACCAAAAATAACACCTATCCAAGGAAAAGCAACCATATTTCTGAATCCATTTGGATAATTAAAATATGGTGCTGATTTAAAGTTATAATATCGTAAAATAGGCATAAACATTAATTTCCCATATAGTCTATAATTAAAATAATATCCAATTCCTACACGAGGAATATAATGAATAAGATAAGGTGGCGACATATCAGGACCTCCTTTAGCTATCCAGTTTTTTCTTTCCTCACGGGTTTTAGGATATGGTGTAAAATCTATTACATTGGTTATACCTAAATCTATTTCGGGTTTAATTCGGTGTTTCGTGTAAACAATATTCAAATGAACAGGAATTTGACATCCTTCAAAAGTTCCGTCAGTATGCAAAAAACAATACCCTGCTTCCGCTGAAAATTCAAAATTTTTAAACCTTTTTAAAACCCTTTCATAATTAAATGAGTAATAAAGACAGCTCCCTAATAATTCAACAGAAGCTCTATTTTTTTTGAAGTGTAAGCTATCCTGCGCTTTAGCATTTGTGATTAACACAATAAAAAACAATATTAATATTTTATTTTTCATAATTATTCTGAATTTAATGTTTTAGATCATTTATAACTCTTTCCATTTCAATAATTTTTTTGTTTTGTATTATGGTATATAAATACAATTCTTCTATTTTCTTTAACAATAAAGAATTAAAATCGCCAATGTCCAAACCATTTGTAATTACTTCGTTCTGACTTGGAATATCGGGCAAATGACTATTCTTTATTATAAATGCTTCAACACTATCAAGGGACATAAGCTGATAATCTTTTTCAAAAACATAATCATAAAAACTTCCTAATGTTACTTTAAATCTTCTCGCAGCAACAGCGCCGTCAACAGCTAATTTGTAATTACCAGGATTGGTTGTCCCTATCCCCACATTTCCGGTACCCTGTTGGATAGAAATTGCGTCTGCTGCGCCATAAGTACCAATTTTTAAACCAGTTCCATTTATACTTTTAATATAATGGTTGACATCTCCAAAATACATTACTGCTTCATTTCCCGTACTTCCAAAATTGTTTGTACCTCTTACTAATATATTGCCTCCATCAACTTGTAATTTTTGATTTGGGCTTGTTGTCCCTATTCCCACCTTTCCATTAAAATAACTATTACCATTAATTTGTAATTTTGCCTGAGGATTATTTGTTCCTATACCAATATTTCCAATACCTGTTACAACAAGCGGATAAGAATATATGTTAGTTATTCCTGTGGCTTTTCGTATTTCAAAATATTTGCCGATGGAGGAGGGGGATATTGCATTATTCCTGTATTTTCTGTTATTCTGAGTAATGGTTGGGGTTGTTGTTGAAATACTACTCCTCTTACATCCAGTTTTGCGGCAGGAGCCACTGTGCCTATACCAACTTTATCTGTAAGTGTTGCGGGGTAAATGTATCCATTAACTGAATTTTTATCCCAATATTGTATTCCAGCACCTGTAAATCCTGTTATTCCTTGTATACCTTGAATGCCCTGTGAACCGGTAGCACCAGTAATTCCCTGTATTCCCTGAATGCCCTGTGCACCATTTAATCCTGTTGCACCAGTGGAGCCTGTCGCACCCTTTGCTCCTGCAATTCCTTGTATTCCCTGAATGCCTTGTGAACCTGTTGCTCCGTTAGCTCCTGTTGCACCATTATTACCAGTAACGCCATGAGCACCTGTAGCTCCTATTATTCCTTGTATCCCCTGAATGCCTGTTGCACCTGTTGCTCCCGACGGACCTGTTATTCCGCTTTGCCAGGTTCCATTACCACTGGCATCGGAAACCAGAATTTTATTTAATCCCGGACTTGTTGTGATTTTTATATACGGTGTGGTTAAAGTGCCTGTAACTATAAAATCATCATCGGTTTTTAACACATTAGCCGCGCTACGATAAAGATTCACATCGTTATCTGTTGCTCCGGTGCCACCAAAATACAACTTATTAGCGCCTTGTATTCTTATATCTCCCGCGGCATCTAGTTTGAAATATGGTGCTGTTGTGTTAATACCTATATTATTTGAAGCGTTTTGGTAAATAGCGCTGTTAATAATATCTGGGCGAGCACCAAAAAACACCGGAATATAATTAGTGGTTTGCTGCGCATTCACTATACTTAATGAGGTAAGCAGTATCAAAGCTAAGAGTAAACTGATTTTTTTCATACATAGATTGTTTAATTATTTAGCAAATAAGTTTTTGGATTTGTATTGCAAATAATAGAAATACTTCAGGTCAATAATAATATTTCCTGCACCAATCGGCAGGGTTAATACAAAAATTCATTACTTATTCGTAACGCCCCATTGGTAAGCTTCAATTTCAAAACCTGCCAGTTTTAATACTTTTTCAATTACTGTTGCTAAAAGGTTTTCAATGTTTGCCGGACGGCAGTATAAGGAAGGAGAAGCAGGACAAATAATTCCACCGGCCTCTGTTACAATTTTCATATTTGTAATATGAATCAAATTCAATGGCATTTCCCTGGTAACCAGGATCAGCTTTTTTCTTTCTTTCAACATAACATCCGCAGCCCTTGATATCAGGTCATTCGACACACCTGCGGCTATCCTGCCCAATGTGCCCATGCTGCAAGGGCAAATGATCATAGTATCGAAGTCCGATGATCCGGAAGCGAAGGGCGCATAAAAATCTTTGTTTTCATAAATCCTGAAAGGTATGTCTTTGTAGCTATTTCCGGTCAATTCATAATCCCATACCGATTTTGCATTATCAGATAAAACAATACTACATTCCCCGATCTGCTTCCTGATCTGATGCAATTTCTTAATCAGCATATCTGCGTAAACGGCGCCACTGGCGCCGGTAACGGCAATAATAATTTTCTTTTTATTCACCGGGTTTATTGAATTGGTAATAAAGTGAAAAACATATTACATTATTAAATTGTCCTTTGCTGAATAAAAACTTATTCTCGCCATTTATATGTTGTCGGATTGGCAGTAAAGAGTATAAATACCTGACATTAACAGAAAGGTTTTTAAACAATTGGTAATAACCTCCGATTTGGTAATTTAGTTCAAATTTATGAAAAGGGATTTGTGCATAATCAGGAAAAGGGCCATTTTCATTTCCCTCTTTGTGACTTGCAAGATACCCAAAGCCTAATCCTGCTTCAAATGTTAATTTATACTTGTATTGGTATTTAATTAAAAATGGCATTTCCACATAATTAAGCCTTAAGCTATAAACCGTATAATCTCCTGCATCAGGATTCTGTTTTTTATAACTGCCTTTTTGAATAAATCTCATTTCCATCTGCCCGGAAAGCTTTTTGGAAATATTCAGTCCTACATAGCCTCCGGCAATTAACCCTGCCCTGTTGTAACCGCTGTGAGTATCGCCATCAACTTGACTTGTAGCCAATCCTGCCAATAAACCGCCTTTAAAACTCTGTGCCGGCGCCACATAAAAGGAGAAAGCGGAAAACAAGAGGATAATAAGAATACATCTTATATTTTTCATGTGTATAAAATTTTGTAAATACTGAAATTCGATGTTTTGGAAAATAAGATTTTTTATTTTATGCAAAGATAAAAAACGTTTGAAATAATAATTCAATCGGCATGCCATGTAAACCTAAATCTAAATTTTCTGTTTCTTAAAAAAAAGCCGGCATAAAAAAATATGTATATTTGCAATAAATGTATTATTTATTATTGTATCATGAAAAGAATCTGCTATTTTAAATATATTTTAATATTTATTTTATTATTAAATTTATTCTTAAACATTCCGATAATAACATTTGCACAAGATACTTCAAGGTGCAAGAAAAATTACGACCTTGGCCTCACGACCGATTTAGTGAGCCGTTACATCTGGCGAGGACAGGATTATTATAACAATCCTTCAATACAACCAACCTTGTTTTTTTCATGGGGCGGTTTTACAATATGTTCCTGGGGATCTTTTTCTGTCGCAAATACCGATATACAGGAAACTCATCTCTTTACTTCATATACTTATAAATTTATCTCACTCGGCGTGTATGATTATTTTTTTATGGATTATGCAAGGGACCCTATTACCGGATCTATGAAATGCAATAACTATTTTGAATACGGGAAAGAGACGAAACATGTATTAGAGGCAGATATGACTCTTTCCGGACCAGAAAAACTTCCTTTGAAATTTTTTGCCGCATATAATTTTTATGGAAATGATAATAACAAATCAACCTATTTTGAATTAAGTTATACGGGGTCCATAAAAAAAACAAAATTCGATGCATTCTTGGGTTGCACTCCACAGAAGGGTTGGTATGGAACAACATCCGGAATAGTTAATGTTGGGGTTACCGGCTACAAAAGCATTAAGATCAATGAAAATTATGAAATCCTTTTTAAAACTTCATTAATCACAAATCCACAGGCGGAAAATATATATCTGGTATTTGGAATAACTTTATAATAACGTAGCCATAATTCACTTACCCGTTGTATTAACCTTGCATTGTTTTTATTACCATGCTCTTGTTAATAAATTGCAATTTGTCATACACCCAATAATTCTAAGATGAAAAATACACTTTTATCTGTTTCGAAAATTTATAAAGGGCTATTGCTGATAGTAATTATATCACTGATTTTGCTTTATACCGACAGGCATAACAGGAATAAAAAAGAGAATACTCTAACATTAAACCAGGGTACTTTTAAACCTTCACACAAATTAAAATTATGCCTGATACAATATAATGATGCTCCTATTTCGGAAGAATGCCGGGACGGAATCATCAAAGGATTGGCAGAAAGCGGCTTTGCAGAAGGGACAGATTACAATCTGAATATCATTAATGCACAGGGTGATTTGGCTACACTGAATAATATTGTTGACGAAGCTCAATCGTCGCATTACGACCTTATTTTTGCCACATCTACTCCTACATTACAAACCATCGTAAAAAAAATTAAAGATATACCTGTTGTGTTTTCAGTAGTAGCCGACCCTGTTGTGGCAGGCGCAGGAACAAGTTTTACAAACCATCAATCGAATATTACAGGCATATCCACATTAGGAGATTATGAAGGAATGGCAAATCTTCTTAAAGAAATTTTGCCGGGAGCTAAAACTATAGGCACACTTTATACACCCGGAGAGGCTAATTCTGTTAAAAATAAAGAGGCAATGGAAATGTATGCCACAAAAGCAGGACTTAATTTAATCACAGTACCTGTTAACAGTAGCGCCGAAACAATGGATGCCGCACTTTTGCTATGCACAAAGAAAATTGATGCCATTTGCCAGATAATTGATAATTTAACATCTGCTTCGTTTAGCAGTATACAAAAAGCTTCCGCAAGCACGGGTGTTCCTTTGTTCGGTTTAGTGGGCGATCAGGCAGAGAAAGGCGCTATAGCTGCCGTTTCTAGGGATTATACCCAGGCAGGATTGGATGCCGTAAGACTTGCTATGAGAATATTAAAAGGAGAAAAACCTGCTGTCATTCCATTTGAATTTGTGAGCAAAACTAATTTGATAATTAATCTCAAAGCTGCTGCATTTTATAAAATAAAGATTCCTGATAAGGTCATTAAAAAAGCAGATAAAATAATTGAATAATTAGTGTTTGTCCATAAACTCAGTAAAAATGATTAACCGCAGAGGACACAAAGTTATCGCTAAGTTCGCAAAGTCAATACTGTCAGGCTTTGTACACTTTGCGTTTTTTTCTTAGCGTTCTTTACGGTAAAAAAAATGACATTATATACAGACACTAATTAAGGTATAAAGCTAAATTCAAATTAATATAATGAGAGATAATTTAGAGATACAAAAAACCATAATTGGCGGTAAAATAGTGCTGAACGTTGCAGGTCGCATTGATGCCAACTGGTCTGGACTTCTTGACAGTACGCTTGACAAAGAAGTGCGTGAAGGCAATTATACTATTGAACTAAATATGAAGAATGTTGGTTATATTAGTTCTGCGGGCATAGGAATTTTTGTTAAATTTTACAAGCTGTTAAAAAGTGTAAATGGCTATCTGTATATTTCGGAAGTTTCGGAAAATGTAAAATCCGTGTTGAATTTGGTTGGCCTTACCGAAGTATTTAAAACAATTGAAGCGACTGATTCTTCTAATATGTCTTCAGATATAACGAACGAAAAAATTGAAGTTATTAAGGATGTAAAGTATTTCAATCAGAAACTAAACACCGGCAAACCTTTAACTTGTTATCTATCAGGCAACCCTGAGCTTATTAAACATTCAGGGTTTACCGAAACAAACTCGCGTATTGAAAAGCTGGCTGATAACCGGTATGGAGTGGGCATTGGCGCTATTGGAAATTCATTTAATGAATGTGTAAATCACTTTGGAGAGTTTGCCGAATTTGGAAACATCGTTGCTCATTTACCCGGCGATGGCGCTAATAAACCTGATTATGCTTTCAAAACAGGTAATTATATTCCTGAAATAGTTTCATTATATTCAGTGTTTTTTGAAGGAAGCTTCTCTCATTTTATTCGTTTTGAAACAGTGAAAAATCGTTTATTCGTTTCTTTAAGCGAATTGATTGAAACTTGTATCAATAGTAATGAAATAACTTCTGCCGGCATGGTGATACTTGCCGAAACTTCAGGATTAGTAGGAGCTTCCTTAAATAATTCCCCATTAAAAAATAAGCAAAGACTCTCACTATTTAAGTTTCCTGAAGTGAGAGAACAAATTAACTTTACCACAGAACCCGCTTATGATAAAATGCTTACTTTAATTACAGGTATTGCGGTAAAAAACAAAAACGATTTGTTAAAACCATATACACGACCGCTCTCATCAACCGGTGATATCAGATGCCATTTTCATGCCGTTGTGTTTCCTTATCGTCCTTTAAAAAAAGAAAATATTGACTTGAAAGAAACTATCCGTACCCTCTTCGAATCAGAGCAGGTGGTAAGTATAATGCACTTAATGAGTGATGACAGAGAAACAATTGGTATCGGCGAAAGCGAATTTATCAAAGGTTATTGCTGGATTGGCAACATAGATTCTATCATTAATAACAAGGAGGAAAAGGTATGACTTTACTGATAGGCTCATTAACCATTGGATTAATATTATCGCTGCTGGCGCTTGGCGTATTTATCAGTTTCAGGATATTTAATTTCCCCGACATTACTGCTGATGGTTCTATTACTCTTGGCGCTGCTGTTGCTGCATCTATGATTGTTGCAGGCTACAGTCCGCTATTGGCAACCGTATGCTCTTTTGTTGCAGGTTTTATTGCAGGCACCATTACCGGTATTCTTCACACCAAATTTAAAATCAATTCGCTTTTATCGGGTATTTTGGTAATGACAGCCCTCTATTCCGTAAACCTTCGTGTTATGGGGAAGAGTAATATCCCTTTGTTATCGCAAAAAACACTAATAACTTCATTTGAGAGCTTTTCTCAATATATTTTTTCAAATACAGATATAATAAATATAGCCGGTTGGTCAGTTCCTGCAAAGGATTTAAGCGTATTGATTCTTACAGCAATTATTATAATAGTATTTGCCGTTATTCTTTACGTATTTCTTAAAACCAATCTTGGCACGGCTATGCGCGCAACAGGAAATAATGCTCAAATGATCCGTGCTTTAGGCGTAAATACTCAAACCATGATTATTTTGGGTTTGGCTTTATCTAATGGTTTGATAGGATTGTCCGGTGCACTTTTTGCCCAGTACCAAGGTTTTGCTGATGTGCAGATGGGAATAGGTATGATTGTCTGGGGGCTGGCAAGTGTTATAATAGGAGAGGCGCTGATCAATGAAAAAAGTCTGGGATTACTCATTACCGGCGCTATTATGGGGTCGGTATTATTCAGGCTGCTTGTGGCAATTGCATTAAGATGGGGAATGAATCCAAACGACCTGAAGTTGATAACTGCCGGTTTTGTATTTATTGCACTCATGCTGCCCATGGCGCTTAAACGCGTTAAAAAGAATTAAAGAAAAATTATTATGCTTAAAATAGATAATATTTATAAGACATTCAACAGGGAAACCATTAATGAAGTAAAAGCATTGCAAGGTGTCAGTCTTCATCTCGCAGAAGGGAGTTTTACAGTGGTGGTTGGCACAAATGGTTCAGGAAAATCCACTTTATTAAATGCTATTGCAGGCTCTTTTTATATAGATAGCGGAAATATCTTTCATAATGGGAAGGACATTACAAAGCTTCCTGAACACAAGCGGTCTAAACAAATTGGCATGGTGTTTCAAAACCCTTTCACCGGTACCGCTCCCGATATGTCCATAGCCGAAAATATTTCGCTTGCATCTAAAAGAGGGAAACATCGCGGACTGGGTTGGGCTTTAAAACAAAAGAATTTAGATGAATTTAAAGACAAATTAAGAAGCCTTAATATGGGACTGGAAGAACGGCTAAACAATCCTATTGGGAAATTATCAGGCGGACAGCGGCAGGCGCTTACATTGTTAATGTCAACGTGGGTGAAACCTCAGCTACTTTTACTTGATGAACATACAGCAGCCTTAGATCCTAAAACAGCAATAAAAATTATTAAACTAACAGAAGAGATAATTTGTAAAGATAAACTCACCGCACTTATGGTTACCCACTCAATGCAACAGGCGGTTAATATGGGTAACCGCATTATAATGATGCACAATGGTAAGATTGTTTTTGACTTTGATGAGAATGAAAAAAAACATTTAAAAGTAAATGATTTACTTTCTCTTTTCGATGAGATCAGGCGTAAAGAACAAATTGATAAATCGGTTGCTGAAATGCTGGAACGAAATTATGTGTAATGATTGATTTGAGAATAAAAAGTAGTGTAAAGTTAATCCTAATATGTCGTTTTGAGATTATTCACAAATTATTTTATTTTAAGGGTGTTCATGAATCGCTTCGCTAAATTGCTTCACCCTCCTTCGTCGGTTTCCTGCCCGTTCCCTGCCCGACTATGTCATTCAGGCGGGCGTTCGGGCGGGCGCAATGACGTCATTGCGAGGGATGAAAGACCGAAGCAATCTATGCATCATATGATTCTTAACATAACAGCAGTAACTAATCATCAATCCATAGAAGTAAAATCAGAGTTATTTTGCTGCCTCATCAAGAGTATTGAAAATGCTGAATATGGAAGTAAATCCGGCAATTTCAAATATTTCCATAATATTCTCTTTTAAACTGCAAAGATGAAATTTACCACCGCTGGCAGTAATTTTTTTCAATGCCATTAAAAGTACTCTCAAACCCGAACTACTGATATATACTAAATCGGAAAAATCAACTACAATTTCCTTTTCACCACCATCAATAAATTCAATTAATTTTTTTTCCAACTCACCGTAATTCGAAGTGTCGAGTCTTCCAGTTAAATTAATTACCAGAAAATTTCCTTTTTTAAATTCCTTAAGTTCCATTTTATATCTATTAATTAATGATGCAAAAATATGATTTAATTTCAACCTTAACCTACAAAAAGATTAATAATATAGAAGCAGATCATGTCCACAATTGCCGAAGCAGGAAGTGTCAGAACCCATGCGACCACCATCTGTCCGGCAACTCCCCATCGTTTTGATAATTTTCCAGCCACCGGTTGCCGTACCGAGAGCCATAGCCAGTGCACAAATCAGCTGTCTGTTACCAGATGGCATTGATTCTCCCCCCCTGTCATTAAAAGCCTTGTCTGTCCTGTGTTTTGTAGTCATATGTCAAATTGTTTTTTATCAGTTGGCAAGTGTGTCGGCGAAGTTTTATTTTTTTAGGGGGAAAATTTTTTGTTTTTATTTTTTGGTGGAATGTGATGGTTCTTTACTAACAATTATTAATTTATTCAGAGGTGTTCAATATCAATTTTAATAGTATTTTATTTCACGTTCTATAATATTTTTAGCAATATCATTTTCAAATTCAGTTTTCTTAATCCAGTTTCCGGTTTCATCAAAATCATACTTGAAAGTATTTTTATAATTCCAACTGCCATCTGAACTGTAACTATTATGCTCAATTTCATTCCCTTTTTTATCATACTTGTAAGTATTTTTACTGCTCAAACCGCCGTCTGAACTGTAACTATTATGCTCAATTTCATTCCCTTTGTTATCATACGTGGTTTTATAAAAACTGCTATCCGAGTTGTAAAGATGCCACTCTATTACATTCCCTTTATCATCATACTTGTATGTATTTTTACTGCTCAAACCGCCGTCTGAATTGTAAAAGCAATCTTCAATGTTATTCCCTTTGTCATCATACTTGTATGTACGTTTGTATTTCAACTTGCCATCTGATTTGTAACTGCTTTCCTCAATCTTATTCCTTTTATTGTCATACTTATAAGTGTGTTTATCCTCTAAACTGCTGTAAGAATTGTAATCATCCTCATTCAAATTCCCTTCGTCAGATATGTCAAAATTTCTTAAACCCAAACAGCCGTCGTAGTATGATTTCATCTCAATTATATTCCCTTTGCCATCATACTTGTAGCTATATTTAATATATAAACTGTCGTGTGGACTGTACCAATTATTTTCAATCTCATTCCCTTTGTTATCATACTTGTAAGTAACTTTAGTATCCAAACAGCTATCCGAATAGTGAAAATTATCCTCAATTATATTCCCTTTGTCGTTATACTTGCAAGTATGTTTATAATCCCAATTACCGTTTGGCTTGTACCAGTTATCCTCAACCTTATTTCCTTTTTCATTAAAAGAGAAAATATATTTGCCTTTTACTTTTCCTTTTTGAATTTCCCCAAACTTATTTACTGCGGTAAACTCAGTTTCTGTAAAAGTTTTAACTTTTCCTTTTAATTTTAACTCAGTCAGGTCGTTTTTAATTTTAGCAATTGAATCCTGTTTCAAAGAGTCAAGGTGTTTCTGCTCCATTTCCTTATCTTTTTTACTTGGACCACAAAAAACAAAAGCTATCATTCCTGCAACTAACAATATTGACAATAGTTTTTTCATTTGAATTTTATTTAAACATTTAATTTGCCAAAGCCCTGATTATTTTGGGTATTATCAATTCTTATTAATAATGTTTATGCAATATTTTTTGTAAGAGTCAGGATGTTTTTATTATTGGTTCGTTCATAAGTAATATTGTCTGTCAGCTTACGTACGAAATGCATGCCTAATCCGCCGACCGTGCGGTTTTCAAGTGGTTTATCAATATCAGGTTCAACTATCAGCAAAGGATTGAATTCTATGGCATCGTCTTCAATCTGTATTTGAATTATTTTACCATTGTACGACAAGCGAATAATAATATTATGTTCATTTTTATCTTCGTAACCATAAAAAATAATGTTTGTTATCAATTCCTCAAGAACAAGGTTCAGGTTTAGCACAATGTTCATCGGGATGTTCCATTCATCAGATATTGCTTCCAAATCTTTAGCCAGCACTTCTAACTGCTCAATCTGATTGATGATTGTTAATGTTTTTTCTTTCATAAAAACAAAATCAAAACTTTTTTATCCGAAATATTTTATATTTAACATGGTTATATCATCCGATTGAGGCACACCTTGAGCAAACAGATCAACATCATTAACAACTTTATTTACAATTTCGTTAACAGGTAAATTATTAATTGATAATAACAATTTTTCCAAACGTTCGTCGCCATAAATTTCTCCTTGTTGGTTAAATGCTTCGGTAACGCCATCGGTAAAAAGAAACAATCCATCATTAGGATTTAGCTGTATCTTTCTGGTGTTATAAATATGGTCTTCAAAACATCCGAGTATCGTATTACCTGTAGCTTCAAGTTTAATGACAGAACCGTCATGGCTCAGAATATACGGGGGATTATGTCCTGCATTTGTATATTCCAATTCGCCCGATTTCATGTTCATTACTCCGTAAAAAACCGTAACAAACATGCACGAAACACTTTCGTTGCAAAGCAGATTGTTCGCGTAATGCAAGCAATCGCCGGGAGTCATTCCTTTCAGTCCTGTAGCGCGGATAAGTGTACGGCTTACTGCCATAAATATTGCGGCAGGAATCCCCTTACCTGAAACATCGCCAATCACAAAACCCAGTCGGTCGTTATCAATCATAAAAAAATCGTAGAAATCGCCGCCTACTTCTTTAGCAGCAACCATAGAAGCATAAATATCAAAATCCTTTCTATTAGGAAAGGGCGGAAATGTTTTCGGAAGTATGGCTTGCTGTATTTCGCGGGCAACAGACAGGTCCTGCTGAATAGAAATCAATTGGTCGTGTTCTTTCATGGCATTACGTTGCAGCCATATCTCTTCAAGAGTTTTATTGATAGTAATTTCGAGGTCTTCAAAATTAATAGGTTTGGTAAGAAAATCGAAAGCGCCGCGGTTCATGGCAGTTCGTATGTTATCCATATCGCCATAAGCCGAAACTACAACAGTTTTCAGTGAGGGATTCTTCAGCTCCTTTAACTTCAGAAGAAGAGTAAGCCCATCCATTTCAGGCATATTAATATCCGAAAGTATTACACCGATGTTGGGGTGTTCAATTAACTTTGCTAAGGCTTCAAGCCCGTTGTGTGCAAACTCAAAATTATATTCGTTACTCCGAATTTTGTGACGAAATTTTTGCCGGATTAAAGGCTCCAGATCAACTTCATCATCCACAACCATTATTTTCACATTTGATAAATCCATATTATTTTTATTTTATACAATGTTTTTAGGAATAGTGATAATGAATTCGGCAAATTCGCCTTCTTTCGATTCCACCTTCATTTCACCATGATGTTCTTGCGCTATAATGTCGTAACTAAGCGACAAGCCCAATCCTGTGCCCTGTCCTGCCGGTTTTGTGGTAAAGAAAGGATTGAAAACTTTATCAATAATATCCTGCGGTATGCCTTTGCCATTATCCCTTATTCTGACTTCAACTTTATTGCCCAAATTTTTTGTCTGTACCCGCAGGATAGGAAAATAAGCATCCTTTAATTCTTTTTTCTTTTGATTGGTAGAATAGCAGGCGTTGTTAATAATGTTCAGGAATACCCTGCTAAGATTTTGCGGAACAACATTTATCATTCCGATGCTATTATCATATTCCGTTTCGATTTTAACATTAAAGCTTGCATCCTGGGCGCGCATACCATGGTACCCAAGATTAATATATTCGGCAAGAACTGAATTTACATCTGTAGGTTGTTTTTCGCCTGTTTTTCCTCGCGAATGAAGAAGCATTCCTTTTACAATACTATCGGCTCGTTTACCATGTTCATTTATTTTTAAAGCATTTGAGCGGATATCATTGGTTATTTCGTGCAAATATTCGTTGTCTTTAGATTGAAGTTTGTCAGAAAGTTTATCAAGTTCTTCTGTCAGTTCTTTGGTAAGATCAACGGTAAGTTCGGCGAAGTTGTTCACAAAATTCAGAGGGTTTTTAATTTCATGAGCAATACCTGCTGTAAGTTGGCCGAGTGATGCCATCTTTTCGGATTGAACCAACTGCGCCTGTGCAGCCTTCAACTCGTTATTTGCTTTATTGATTTTTTCGTAAGCAAACGCGTTATCGAAAGCGATGGCAACGTAGTTTGCCAGGTTGTTTAGCATATCTAAATGATACTGGGTATATGCATTTTTATGGAAACTTTGCGCCGAAATTACACCCATTACCCGGTTTTCAATCATCATTGGCAAATAAATTAACGAAGCTACCATTTCTCCAACTTTTGGTTTAGCACGGTTAGAAACATATTGCATGTATTCATTTTCAACATCGTTCATGAATATAGGCTTGGCATTGTCCACGCACCACACTGCAAAACGGTCTTTTTCATCCATCGAAATATCAAATGGAGGTAATTTTTCGCCTTTCTCCATAGGCAGGCTACATTCTAACTTCCTCTCCTTCTCATTATAAATCATTATAAAAAAACTGGTGGCATCCAACAAAGTATTAACGTTTTCATAAACGATATTTTGTATCAATTCGATATTCAGGGTTGACGTAATCTTTTTACCGATTTCATTCAGCGTTTTTACGTTATTAAAGGCTGAATCCAATTCTTTGTTTTTATCCTTCAATTCGGCTGTACGGGCATCTACTTTTTGTTCCAGTGTGCGGTTGTATTCTTCTAATTTTTCGTTGGATATTTTTAATTTATTTGAAGCGTCTTTCAGGTCACTAATAGTAGAAGCCAATGCATTTTGCATATAAATAAAGGAAGAATTTAACTTGCCTATTTCATCCTTAGATTTTACAGGGGGCAGTTTTACATCAAAATTACCTTCAGCAAATTTTTCAGCAGCAACCGAAAGCCTTCTTAATGGGCTTGTAATGGAGCGTGAAATGAAAATAATCACAAGGCAAATTATAAGCAACCCTCCCACTGCAAGGCATAAAACCCTGATGAAAAGATTATTTACATCAGCCATGAACTCATCCACAGGAAAAACAATACCGACAGACCAGCCGTTTAAGGGAACGGGAGCGTATGCTATCCAACTGAGTTTACCGGTTTTTATATTGCGATATTCAAACTCGGCGAAACTTGATTCGCCGAGTATCATATTACGTCCAATAACACGCAATTGAGGCGATTTTTGTGCGTCGGCAATACTAAAGATGGTTTCGTTAATAATGACTTCTTTTTTTGGGTGAGTAACAATAGTTCCGTTTTTCGAAATCATAAAAGCATAACCTGTTTCACATACTTTTATAGAACTGATATAATTCTGTAACCAATCCAATGAAACATCAGCTGTAAGGATTCCGATAAATTGCTTTTCCCTGTCTTTCTGGCGATAAAGAGGTACGGAATATGTTGACATGATCGTATTTCCTGCGCCTTCATCATAATAAGGTTCACTCCAAACGGGCTTGTTTAATTCTTTAGGAATCTGGTACCAATCCATGGTAAAATAATCATATTCTATATATTGGAATTCAATTTTACCTTCTTTCCTGTAAAAATAAGGCGAATAAAACTTTTCCTTTTTATCAAAATAGTATGGTTCAAAAGCAAGGGCTGCGCCATAAATCTCAGGATTGTTTTCTACTTCCTGACGTAAAATTTTATCAAGTTCTTCTTTTGAATAATTAGTGCCCTCGATTATTTTTGAAAAATTGCCAGGTATTATTTGTATGGAACTTAATATTTTTTCCACTTTAGAAACTGTACTAATAGTAAGGTTTTCTGCGCTCAGTTTCAAATTTTTCTCAACCATCTTTTTTGAATAATAATAATTGTAGAGAAAAATTGACAAGAAAATAATAGCGACACTTGTAAAAATGAATAAAATTAGCTTAAAAGCTAATCCTTTGGTATGTTTAGTTCGCTTCATCCAGTGCAAAATTTTGTATTTACAGGAAACCTTATTTTACGGTTTCATTATTGGTTTATAAAAATTATCAAAAGGAGGAATTTCATTTATTAAACCATTTTCTTTTAATACGTTGCCGACAAACTGGTAATCTTTCCTGGAAAGAGATGTATTGAAGGAAGTTTTTCCTTTTGGTAAATATAAGTCCTGATACCGTTCGAGCATCCAACGCTGATGTATTTTATTTACCGGCACTTTTGCTTTTTCCGCATATTTTACAACTATATCGATAGCTTTTTCCTGATTTTCAAAAGCATACCTCCACCCTTCGAGAGTGGCTTTAACAAAATCAGCACAAAGTTGAGGGTCGTTTTTCAATTTATCTTATAAACAATAAATACCATCCTCTAAAAAATTCAACCCATAATCGGCAAAGAAAAAGGTATTTAATTCATCGGGGTTAAAACCGGAATTGATGATGGAATGATACTCATCAAACCAATTGGCATTGGTAATATCAACGCCATCCATCAAGAACAGGTTGTTGGTGCTTCCGATTGGAATTATTTTAACGTCAAGATTATATTTTTTAAATAATGCTTTGGGTTGAAGTTCATAACCATTCCAGATACCTGCTCTTTTTCCATTCATATCCTTCAATGTTTTGATCCCGCTCGTTTTTTTGGTAACAAGCATTAATGAGGAACGCGTTGACGGCTGGGCGATATTCACAATATCTATTCCCGATGCTTTTAATTCGATGGCATTCACTAACCAAAGCGCAGCAAAATCAACCTTGCCGTTTTTAATAAGATCGTTTGTGGGGCTGAATGGCTGATAAGGAATTATATTAAGTTTGATTCCGTATTTTTTATAAATACCAATATCTTCAGCTACATAGTATCCGGCAAATTGGGCAGAAGTAACCCAGTACGGTAAAAAAGTAATATTCCGAATAGTTTTTACATAGTTGGAATCCGATTTTTCAGAAGCGTTACTCGTTTCAGGATTTTGTTTTGATTTGCCATTACAAGCAGACATACCCACTAACAGCAGGAAGACAAGACTAAACAGCAGTAAATTATTTTTGGAAATAAAACATTTTAAATAATGGTTCATAATCCTTCTTAATGTCATGTATGGTTATAGTTTGACTGTTAGGTGAAGATTGATATGCAAGCTCAAACAACTTATGTCCTGCCTTAATGATTGATAGGTAGGGTAGGTTTCTCGCTATGTGGCTCAATTAGATAATTTAAAAATTACTACGCTTTGCCCAGAGCAGCCTCTTTATTTTCAAATATTGAGAAAATGTTATTAAATCCTGAAATGTTAAATATCTGGGAAACCTGTGGCTGAAGCGAACATAAGTGGATAAATCCGTTTTTCCCGATTTTCTTAGCAACAAAAAGAAATATTCTTAACCCGGAACTGCTGATATATTCCAGATTTGTCAGGTCGGCAATCATTTTGGTTGCGCCCCCTTCAATACTTTGAACCAATACATTTTCAAAATCTTTAGCATTATTAGCATCTATACGGCCGCTGATTTCGAAAATTTCAACTTGGTTAATTGTTGTTTTTTTTATTTCCATATTATCTTGAATTAATGTAAATTAGTTTTATTTTTTTTAATTTCCGTTTGTATCTACTTTCACGCTCCTGAGCCAAAATCGTGCATAGTATATGTAAGGGTATGTTCAAAATATTGATCTTTTTTCCGATGGTAATAAATATCAGTATGGCCTACTTTCTTAATAAAATCAAGTGTTTTTTGATATTGAGCAGTACCTTTTCTGAGCCAGCTTGGCAAATCTTTATCATCAGCGATTCTGAATTTTTCTTTCATCTCTTTTACAAACAAACTGAGTTTTTCTTCAGGTGATTTTATTCCCAAAATGTTTTTAGTAACAGAAGAAAATGTAGTTGAAACAAATACTGTAAGAGATTTAGAAATTGCCTGACCAATAAGATCCATCATCGCAATTTTTTCAATACGCGATTTATATTTGTTTATCTCGGGTTCAGTGAACACCAAGGAAAGAAGCTGTCCATAATGAAGCAAACTGATAATGACTATATCTCTCAGGTCTGGAATATCGTTGCTGAAAACAAGTTCCCTTACACGAAGTTTAACTTCTTTTATTTCTTTATCCTTTATCAAAGGATATTTTCTTTTTGAGAAAAACCAGAGAAGTTTTTGGTTTTCCACTTTTAAAACTTTTTTAAGTATAAGGCTTGCGACAATGTATTCCATAAATTCTCTGGAACGAACGGATAATTGTGATATCCAATAGGAAGGATCTCGCCTTTCTTTGTTAGAAAATATCATCTCAAGCGCTTCATCCAGCAAAGTGTTGTTTGTGGGGGCATTGCTGACAAGTATCATCTTTTCAGTATCGGAATCCAACCTGTTATTTATTGCCAGATCCATAAGAATAGATGCGGCAAGAACGACTTCAAAATTTTTATCATGTGGAATTACGCCGCCATTTTCACCTACTGATAATAATAATATTTCTTCAGGTATGGTTAGAAAGTTTTCCATAATCATTAGTTTTTTAGTTTGTTTATTGCTGAATTCAAGTCATCCCGAACATTCAAGACAAATTTTGGTTTAACAAATTTATAAAAAAATTATTCAAACTTAACAATATCCGTTAAATTAGCCATCTTAAACACCTTCATTACTGTAGGTTGGATATTAGATATTACAAAATTTCCTTTACCCAATGCTTTAACCATTTTAATTACAATCCGCAAAAAAGTCGAGGATATATAATCCACATACCGCATATCAAATACGACAGAAGAAATATCTTCTTTCATTTTTTCGGTAAGTTCATTTTCAAGAACTGAAGAACTCAAAGTATCAATTCTGCCACTTAAAATACATGTTAACTGATTGTCTCTTTTAATATATTTATTCATATAACAATGATTAAAAATTTTTATTATTGATATAATTTATGTAGTCATTTACCTTTGTGTCACAACTAGCATATAACCTTACCTTTTGGTGCGTTTATTTCTTTGATCGAGAGATTCATCGTTTATAATTCAGAGAAAGGTTGTTTTAAGCACAAAGTGACTCATAATACCGATAGCACATTCAATATAGTCCAATTGCGACTACGTCTTATTGAACTATTTTCATGTAGCATCGGCATTTACCATTGTAATATATAAAATGCCTTTAGACTATTTCATATATACAATTGGTATAACCTGTCTGATTTGAGATTGAACTTTACAAATATATATAATATTTCTTTTACAGGGACATTCCATCACATAACTTTTATGTTAATAAGCCGGCCTTTCAAAGAACTATATGTTTTAAAAATATGAACGATAATAAAAATTTAAATTTTGCGTAACATCAGTTAATAATTGTATATTTTTGCAATACTAATTTAGTCTGGATTTTAAAGTGTTTTCCACAGACTGTTATGTATTGAATCCCTAACGAATAAACCCCTGTAACTATGGAACCCAACGAATCAATCAAAATGACCTTTCCTAACAAGCTGAGTTATTCATTTATGGTTCAGTTATTTGTCAGGGAAATAGCAAAAATGATCGGCTTTTCAAGCAATCAGCTCGATCAAATCGATATTGCCATTGAAGAATCGGTTTCGAACATCATGGTTCACACCAGCGATGAGGAGAATCCAACATTCGACGTTATTTGTGAGAAAATCCCGGGAGGAATCAAAATCGTTCTTAAAGAAATGGGTATACCATTTGATTCTGCACGGGTTAAAAACTTTGAATTAACAAAAGCTCTCGACGAGCAAACCACCACCGGACTCGGAATTTATCTCATCAGAAAGGTGATGGACGAGCTTTCGTTTAACAATCTGGGTCCACAGGGAAAAGAGACGGTCATGATCAAATATCTTCCAGATTATCAGGAACATAAAAATCAACAGGAAATCACATCGGAAAAACAGTCGCCGGACAATGTAATCGCTGAAAAGATTGATTACGATGTAAGGGGGCTTGATGAAGAAGAAGCCATCGAAGTATCGCGTTGCGCCTATAAAACCCATGGATATACGTTTTTCGACGATCATATTTATTATCCCGAACGCTTGGTTAATATGAACCGGACATCCGAAATGATCTCGGCTGTTGCTGTGACAAAAGACAAGGTTTTCATGGGGCATGCGGCTTTGTTGTATCAATATCCTGAAGACACAATTGCAGAGTTGACTTTTGTTTTTGTCAATGTTGAATACCGCGGGCAGGGGGCACTGAACCGGTTGGTAGATTACCTGTTCAAGGTTCCAAAAAAGCGCGAGCTCCGTGGAATATATGCCTATGCGGTTACCAACCACATTTTTACCCAAAAGTCGATGATCAAATTCCAGATCAATGATTGTGGAATTCTGCTTGCCACGAGTCCTGCTTCCTGGAAATTCAAGGGTATTTCGGACAATGCTTCGCAGCGGATCAGCGTGGTCCTTGACTACAGATATATGACGCCTCCCGCTCAGTATAACCTTTTTGCCCCGGAACATCATAAAATGATGATTTCAAAACTGTATCAAAACCTGGGGTCCTCTCCAAACTTCCTGGTCCCGTCGGCAGATACCTTCAAATATGATATTGCTACGACGGTTTTCTATACCGGAGTAAATGAACTGGAGAGTTGTGCCGAAATCTTTATTGCCAGCTATGGGTCTGATGTCAAACTTCAACTTCGCAAAATTTTAAGGGGTTTTTGCATCAAGCAGGTTGCCGCAATCAATCTTTTCCTGAAATTAGAAGATCCTTTGACCTACTGGCTCACAGAAGAGTTTGAAAAGCTGGGGTTTTTCTTTGCGGGAATACTGCCTGAATCGCGTATCGGAGATGCGCTCGTGCTTCAGTACCTGAACAATGTGGATATGGATTACAGCAAAATTCTCCTGGTCAGTGATGTTGCCAAAGAGTTGCTGGCTTATATCAGGGAACGCGATCCGAACATCTTCGAATAAATGCATCCGAAACAATGATTGTTGTCTATTCACCGCATCATATACTGCATAATCCTCCCAAGGAATTCATCTTCAGCCAGATTGTGGCCTACGGCGAATCACCCGAAAGGGCTGAACTGATTTATGAGTTTCTGATGGATGTTGAAGGGGCGGAACTGGTAAATGCAGAAACATTCGACCACGGCCATTTTTTTAAGGTCCATTCAACAGAATACCTTGAATACCTTCAAACAGCCTATGAAGAATGGGTTGCTGCGGGATTATGGGCAGAAGGTATTATGCCGGAATTTTTCCCTATTGGAAAACTACGTGATCATCGGCCAGGAAAAAGCCCTGAGGGTAAAGCCGGGTTTTATATGACCGACTGTTGTACCATGATTGTCAAGGGCACGTGGGAAGCGGTCCGGTATTCCGGATATACGGCACTTACCGGAGCAAAACATCTTTTACTGGGCCAGTCCAGAGTGTTTTCGCTGTGCCGTCCTCCCGGACATCATGCAGGATTTGATTATGCCGGAGGGTATTGCTTTGTCAACAATGCAGCTCTTGCCGCTAAATACCTGCAGGATTCGGGAGAACTGAAGAGTAATGGGAGGGTAAAAGTTGGTATTCTCGATCTGGATTTCCACCATGGCAACGGGACCCAGGATATTGTTCAGCGCCTTGATAATATACTTTTCATTTCGCTACATGGAGATCCGGATTATTCATATCCCTACCTGACCGGATTTACATCGGAAAACACGTCGAAAAACATCAATTTTCCGCTACCTCCCGGAATTACCGACGAAAATTATTTTAAGGTATTCTGTGATGCGGTCTCGACCTTACAACAATTTGGTGCGAGCTATCTTGTAATATCACTCGGCGTTGACACATTCGAGAAAGATCATCTCGGTAATCTCTGCTTATCAGCAAAAATATATCCCCGCCTTGCAGAATATCTGAACAACGAAATGAAGATACCTACCCTGATCGTGATGGAGGGAGGGTACAACAAAGAATTTCTGGCCAGCAATGTTGCATCATTTTTGAAACCGTTTTTCGACCATCAACCCTGATTGGCCGACTACGAAACACCCAGAATCTCATCCAGCTGCCTTATCAGGGGAATGGCCCATTATCCTTTCACACATAAGAGAGGCGCTGTACATTGAAAGTTTTTTTCGGTAAATATTTTGACCGGTGTAACAAACAATTGGTAATGTCCATTCGAGCATAGCTAAAAAATACGGTATAATATCTGTTTCGAAAAGGGTTACGATATCAGCGTACTCTCTGACCTTGCATATCATTTTAAATGCCTTTTCTGTTTTAGGAGAATTATTTCTGTATGTAAAGACCGGTTTCTGCTTAAGTGTTTTAACATTGATTAAAGGCTCTAATAGTTCGAGCATTAATTTCAAGTCGTTTTCCGTCTCAATATCCGTACATTCGATAAGAAAAATAGGCTCAAGTCTGGCAAAATCAGAAACAATATTACGAGGCTTGGTTTCAGAAAAATCAATGATATAAATATTTTCGGCTTCATCAAGCAAAATGTTCTGCATATTGAGATCGCCATGGCAAATGGCGGTGTACCAAAGCATTTTTTCGTTTACTCTTTCCTGAAAAATATATTTGAGAAACCAATAGGGATTAAGCATTTCCCTGTTATATTCAGCGCTGAAAAAAGTTTGCTCGTCAACATTCATCCCTAATTCTGAAGCGGCAGTATCAAGCAAATTAGGGAAAAAGGTATTTATCGGGTTATGTGATTTATAGGGATAAATATATTCAAGCTTGGGTTGCCCGTACCAAGGTTTCAGAATGTTGGTGAAAATTTTATCGAAAAGCGGGTATAATTCTTCAGCAGTTCTTTCTTTGTATATATGAGTAAGCCAGCGTATATTACTCCCTGAGCCTGTAATTCCTACAAAATTATAAGACATTCCTCCCATTTCACGGAAAAAAAACGTACTAGAAATGTCAGGACAATTGTTATGTATGTATTTTCGGGCGTAGTTTTCACAACGTTCAGCTTCACGGGTAATCATAGGATGACTTGCCATCTTGAATACTGAAGGGAATAACCTTCTTCCGTCAGTGTCATAACTGTTTACAAGGAAGGTAGTAGCTGAAAAGCCGCCATGCAATTGTTCAAGTATTATTTTACCCGAGTTTGAATAAACCTGTCGAACGATGATTTCGGCTTCGTCGCTCCATTTAACATCGGGATTTTTTTCAATCTTTAAACGAGAATCTTCTGCAGAGTTAATAGAATCTGGTATAAAAATCCAGGCATGAGGCTTAATTACATTGGTTTGAGGAAAGATTCTACCAACAGAAATAATATTATCCATTTGCATCATTGAAGTCAAGCCGTCTAAGGGCGAAGTCTCGTTAAGGCATCCTGCTTTTTCGGTAAAAACACCGACTCCCTGCATATCGAATTCTCCATTATTATTTTCATTTACAGGAAAGAACCGGCATAAAAGTTCAAAACCGGCATCCTCCGACAAGGTAGCTTTATGAACCGCTATTAATAATCCGGCAAATGGAACCGGCTTTTGACTATTCTCAGTTTCTTCAGGTATAATCAATCCTGAGATTAAAATTCCTGCCGCTGGCAATACTTTATCAAATTGCTTGGAAAGAAGGGAAAACGTATCTTCAACTAATTGGTCGATTCGAATCGGAGATTTATTTTCTAGACTGATATAATATTGAGGCTTACCTCTAAAACTGATACCCGAAGAAATATACACACCTGTGGTTTCAGGCTTAGCAGAGATAATAAAATCGTAACCCGCTTTTTTGTTGAGTTCGTAACCGAAAAAACAGGGAAAGGTAACAAAATTTCCTTTCAGGGTAATGGCTTCCTCACGTGTTGCTGCTGAACAGCCTGTGCCGAGAGAGTATCCCATTTCATTAAGCCCTGTAAATACAAAATTATCGTCTTTGTTAGCATTAGAATTGCTATTATTTTGGAGCGCATTCCAAATATCAAATCGCGAATTACCATCAGAAAGCTCTTGAAGGAAATATTCTTTGTCATCAATATGGAAATTTTGTTTCTTGAGTTTTCTATCTTCAATGGATTGAATTTGTGTAAAGGCCTGAGTTATATTTTCAGCTATATGGAATTGCTTTAAAAGTCCTGCCAATTCAAGTGTACCCGCAACAATGTTTGTTAAATTACAAAGGATAATGTTTCCTTCAAGTTGCCGCAATTTTTTTTCGTTTAAAACAAGTAAGCGTATTCCCGTGCTGGATAAAAAAGATACTTTGCCGAAATCCAATATCCAAAATTTAACGCAGTCATTAATTGTGCTTGTTTCTTTTTCAAATGATGAAACGCCCAGTACATCAAAATTACCTTCGAGTTCAATTATTTGTGTATTCCCGTTGTTAACACTTTTTATATTTAACATTTGATAGAGTTTATGCCGAATAAGATATTAAGCAAAGTTAGCAAAATGGAATAAAGAGACAAAAATACATTCATTGACAATATAGCTTTGGTGCATGAAACTACGCTATAAAAAATTAAAAGCCAGATTATGTCAATATTAATTAAAACTCCTCGTAGCTTGCTACAAGGAGTTTTAATATAGAACTAACTGCTTCAAAATAGCAGCATGTAATTGGCAAAACTTCTGATAGAACCCTTCACTAACCGCTCGTTTATGCTACTAGGGCATTAAATTAAAAAATAATTACTTGTGTATTGGTGTTCCGTAGTTCTGTATTTTAGTTTTCATGTTAATTTAATTTTATTACTCATTTCCAACACCTGTCCGGTTGCATCGCATACAACAAAGATAAAAATAATTCAAGAGAGATGAATAAATTTATTTTTACCTAAATTCCGCAAGTCGTTTTTCGGTAGCGCTGCTCGTCACGTAAGGCGTTAAACGACTTACTGATTTTAGGAAATATTTTGAAATCATCTGATATTGAAAAATAAATTTAACTTTGAAACATAAACTAAAATTTAACGACATGCTTGAATTTCTGAATTTAGAAAATATTTTGTTTCTTGATATAGAAACGGTACCCATGTGTGCTGAGTTTGATCAGTTGCCGGATATCTTTAAAAAATTATGGAACAGGAAGGCCGAGTTCATGCATAAAAAGCCCGAAGACACACCAGCTACTTTGTATTCACGTGCCGGTATATTTGCTGAGTTTGGAAAAATTATCTGTATTTCGGTGGGTGTTTTGAAAATCACCGATGGGAAGAAAAAGTTTAAGATCAAATCATTTTATGGTGATGATGAAAAAAAGATACTCGAAGAATTTGCTTCTTTACTTCATACTCATTATAATAAAAAGGAACACTTGCTATGCGCTCATAATGGTAAGGAATTCGACTATCCTTTTTTATCAAGAAGGATGATGGTTCATGGCATCAAACTTCCGGCTTTGCTTGATCTTGCCGGCAAAAAACCTTGGGAAGTAAGTCTTTTGGATACGATGGAGCTATGGAAATTCGGTGACTATAAAAATTATACATCCCTCGAACTGCTTGCGGCAATCTTTAATATTCCTACTCCAAAAGACGATATTGATGGCAGTGCTGTAGCAAGGGTTTACTATGAAGAAAAAAATCTGGATCGCATCGTAAAATATTGTCAGAAAGATGTTCTTACGGTAGCTCAACTTCTTTTGAGATACCAGGGAAAGCAGATAATTCCTGAAGATGATGTTGTGATTTCGTAAAATATTCTGTTATTTACCTGTCGCAAATCTTTGTAATTTTTTTCAGCCATTCGGCATGTTTGTCGGTGAGGTCGGTCTTTTTATATTGCCACAGCCAGTTACCAGACTGGGATCCCGGAAGGTTCATCCTTGCTTCTTCTCCGAGCTCCAGTATATCCTGAAGTGGTGTAATTGCAATATCGGCATTGGATGACCAGGCGAGGCGAATAAGCGATTTGGCAATTCCTTCATCGTTGCAGCCAATATATTTCTTCACCAGTTTTCTGTCAGAAGCGGAAATATTTTTATACCATCCTATAGTAGTATTATTATCATGCGTACCGGTGTATGCAACACAGTTACTGTCGTATGTGTGGGGCAGGTAATTATTTTCCTCCTTTGAGTCGAATGCAAACTGTAGTATTTTCATTCCGGGCAAACCAAATGAATTCCTAAGTTCTTCCACATCGGAAGTGATAACACCGAGGTCTTCTGCTATGCAAGGCAATTCCCCTAATGCATGCTGTAATGCTTTAAAAAGTTTTTTGCCCGGAGCTTTAGTCCATTCACCTTTGATCGCTGTTTTATGTCCATACGGTACCGACCAATATGCTGCAAGTCCGCGGAAATGGTCGATGCGGATAATGTCGAACAGTTTCAGATTTGCTTTAACACGCTCAATCCACCACGCAAATCCATTTTGCTCAAGATATTTCCAATCGAAGACAGGGTTTCCCCATAATTGCCCTGTTTGGCTGAAATAATCGGGAGGGACGCCGGCAATTCTGACAGGTAGCCTGTTTTTATTGAACAGGAAAATCTCCGGATGTGTCCATGCATCAACACTGTCATAAGCTACATATAAGGGAATATCACCGATGATGTGAATGCCTTTATTGTTCGCATAATCTTTCAGTTCTTTCCATTGTGAGAAGAAAACATACTGCACAAATTTGTGAAAAGATATTTTTTCTTTCAGCTTATCCGTATATCTATTAATAATATTTTCATCTCTCATCCTCACAGCACGGGGCCAGCGGTTCCATGGCTTCATCAAAAATTCTTCCTTAAGCGACAGGTACAAAGCAAAATCATCAAGCCAATGATCATTATTGCTGCAGAATTTTTTTAAATTATTCTGTTCCGATGTTTTGAAGTTTTTAAAGGCTTTTAAAAGCAATGGGGATATGATTTCTTTTGCTTTTTTATAGTCGACATGATCAGATTTTATACTCTTACCATCAACATCTTTTAAATCATTTTTATCGAGAAGACTGTATTGTGCCAGTTTTTCAGGGCTTATCAATAAAGGGTTTCCCGCTGCCGAAGAGAAACACTGATAGGGAGAATTTCCGAACCCGGTTGGGCCAAGCGGAAGTATCTGCCATAATTTCTGTCCTGCTTTTTCAAGGAAGTCAACAAATTCAAAAGCTTCATTGCCGAAAGTTCCGATACCGAATTGTCCCGGCAGGGATGTTGGGTGCAGTAAAATGCCGCTGCTTCTGGGAAACTTCATATTCATAAAATATTGTTGTGATAAAAGTATAAATTTTTTTAACATTTGTCGATTCATTAATTAATATATTTGCTATTCTTTAATCTGAATTATTCACAAAAAACAAAGTACATTTGTGAATAGTGGGCTGGATGCGGGAACGCATTCAGATTAAAATCGAAAGTAAATTTTTTTTCAAAAAGTGGTTATGAAAAAATTCACACAACTCATTTTTCTTTTTACATTGACAGCGTTGATGACATTCTGTTCATACGGCCAAAAAGTAACGCTGAGCGGAATTGTTACTGACGAAAAAAGTCAGCCTATGATCGGTGTTTCTGTTTCTATTAAGGGCACAACAACGGGATCGATTACTGATATCAATGGGAAATATTCTATCGATAATCTGGACGCAGGAACCTATACGTTTATGGCTTATATGATAGGGTATATAAAAGTTGAAAAAGAAGTTGCCTTAACTACAGGTGATAAAAAAGAAGTCAATTTCACATTAAAAGAAGATGTGCTGCAACTTAATCAGATAGTGGTTGTAGGATACGGAGTAAAAGAAAAGCGTGATGTAACGGGTTCTATTGAAACGATAAAAATGAAAGATCTAGCACAAACCTCGGGAAGCTCAAGCTTTGAACAGGTAATGCAGGGGCGTGCATCAGGTGTACAAGTTACCGCAGCAAATGGGGTTGCCGGAGCGCCTGTAAAAATCAATATACGCGGAACAAGCTCAATTTCTGCGGGCAGCGAGCCTTTATATGTGGTGGACGGGATTCCCATCACATCCGGCGACTTCAGCTCGGGCGAGCGTGGCGCTGGAACAAATGCGCTGTCCGACCTGAATCAAAATGATATTGAATCCATAGAAGTATTGAAAGATGCCGCATCTGCAGCGATTTACGGTTCAAGAGGCGCAAATGGCGTTGTCATTATCACCACCAAAAAAGGAAAAGCGGGAAAAACAAAATTTGATGTGAATTTTTCATCAGGAATTGTGAAGGAAACAAACCGGCTGGAACTGATATCCGCTGAAGAACAGCTTGCATTACGCGACAAAGCGAGAGAAGAACTCGGATTTTCTCCCGAACCCAAAACCGCAACCATCTATGGAACATGGACGAGAGGGCAAGCCGACTCGCTCGCTGCTCTTGGCGGTACGGACTGGATCGATAAAGTTCTTCAACTCGGAAGTCAGCAACAGGCAGGTATTTCCGCATCTGGAGGAAATGACAAAACCATATTTTACATTGGCGGAACCTATCTGAAAGAAAAAGGCTTTCTGGTCGGAAATTCGTATGAAAAAGTGAACGGGCGCGTCAATGTTGAAAATAAAGCGACTGAAAAACTTAAGCTCGGGACAAATATAGGACTTGCTTTTTCCACTAATAACAGAGTGCCTATAGGTGATGCAGGCGGACTTGGTGATGCGCAACGTATGTTCCCCTATCTTCCTGTTTATAACGATGACGGAACTTATTTTTATCCTACACAGCAGGGATACCCGAGCAATCCGGTGTGGGAACTTAATACAAAAACTTATGTGGTTAAATCTTTCCGTACAATTTCCAATGTTTTTGCAGATTACACGTTTAATCCGAACCTTGAATTTCGTTCAGAATTTGGAGTGGATGTGATGGATCAGGTGGAGGATCAGTTTGATTTCAGAAATGTTCAGGATCCAATTTCTGTTTCAAGCGCATGGAACAGGAACAGCAACGTAGTAAGCTGGACTACCAATAACTTTTTTACCTATCAGAAAAAAATAAAAGAAATTCATGAATTTACTGCAACACTCGGTAATTCCGTCGAAAGGTCGCATACCGTACAGGTTGGGCTTAACGGTTGGGATTTCCCCAATGACTTTTTAACAACGCCGAATGCAGCGGAAGCTTCAAATAAAACAGGTTATCACTACGAAGCAGGTTATTTTTTTCTTTCCAATTTTTTCAGACTGAATTACAAACTGAACAATAAATATATTGCCGCTTTTAGCATCAGAGACGACGGTTCTTCCCGCTTTGGCGAAGATAACCGCTATGGCTGGTTCCCCGCTATTTCCGCTGCATGGATAGCATCAGACGAAAAATTTCTTTCCGATTCCAAACTTTTGAGTTATCTAAAACTCCGCGCCAGTTATGGATTAACGGGGAATGCAAACATAGGTGATTACGCTTACCTTGGCGTTTATTATTCTGGAAGCGGCTATAACGGAAATTCGGGTATTGTTCCCGGCACTTTGTCTAATCCCGACCTCGGATGGGAAAAATCTTCACAGCTTGATTTAACTATGGATTGGGGCATTCTGAAAAATAAAATCAGCGGTACAATAACATATTATTATAAAAAAACCAGTGATATGCTGATGAAAATTTCTTTGCCAACTTCGTCCGGATTCAGCTATATATGGAAGAATGTCGGGAAAATGAATAATCATGGGTATGAAGTAACTATCCTGACAAAAAATCTTAATAAAAAATTAAAATGGACAACCGATTTTAACATCGCTTTCAACAGGAACAAAGTTATTGACGTTGCAGGGTTGCAACCCGATGCCTTTGAAAGCGGCGAACCTGGCGAAGGTCGTGTTATTGTGGGCTATCCTGTCGGTCAGGCCTATTTAGTTCAGTTTGCAGGAATACAGCAGAGTGACGGAAATATTGATGTTTACGACCTAAACGGAAATGTTACGGGAACTGAATTAGTTCATGCAGGACAGGATTTGTTTTACGATAAGAACGGACACCTGATGACTTCTGCAAATGCAAATTTTTACGAAAACCGTATTCCCTGCGGAAGTCCTATACCAAAATTTCTCGGCGGCATTACCAATACATTCACATATAAAAATATAGAATTTAGTTTTTTATTCAGCTATGTTTATGGTAACACAATATATGATGATCCTGCGAAGCAACAAATCGGCGCTTATGACAAAATAGCCCAACGTCCTGAAATACTTGACGCATGGACAACAGAAAATACCGATACGGACATTCCCGCTCTGATTTATTACAAACCGACCAATTCCAACAGATTCTTATACGACGCTTCATATATACGGCTAAGAACCGTAACGCTCAGTTATAAATTTTCCGAAAAGATATGCGAAAAGCTGAACCTTACGACATTTAAGCTATTTATTAACGGCACAAACCTTCTTACGTTTACAAAATATCCCGGATGGGATCCCGAAGTGTTGCGAAATGTTGACACCAACAGCCAACAGGGTAATGTTTCGTTTGCCGGGCCCTCCCTGCAAACCCCACAGGCGAAAACAATAACAGGTGGTATCAGTATAAGTTTTTAATAAAAAAATGTCGAATGGTTAAATCGAACTGTATTCTATGAAAAAGAAAATTTTTATTTCATTGTTATTTTTAGCATTAATTAGTTCTTCATGCAAAAAAATACTTGAAGTTGATCAAAAAATGAATATACCAAATGACCAGGCAATCACATCTGTCAAAGATCTTAAAGCTGTATTGATGGGAGCTTATGACGGATTGCAATCGGGTAATGTGCTTGGCGGGAATATGGTTGTGTATGCCGACCTTCTTGCTGATGATACAAAAGTAGATGAGTCGAGGCTTACCAATTTCGGTACACGTGAAATTTATGAACGTGTTACGACTGTGCAATTGTCACCTTTGCGCAATATGTGGGCTGAAGGATACAGCGCCATTAACAGAGCCAATAATGTGATTTACGTTATCGACGAAAACCTTCTCAGCGGAGAAGATTTTGATAAAGTGAAAGGACAGTATAAAGGAGAAGCATTGTTTATTCGCGCTGTAGTTCATTTTGAAATGCTGCGTTTGTGGGCGCTTCCGTATGATGTGGATAATCCCGGCGGAAATACTCAACTGGGACTTCCATACAGAACAGAACCTACCCTGAATGGCTTTGCTGACCTTGCTATGGCACGGAATACCGTAGAGGACGTATATAATAGAGTTATCAGCGATCTGCAGGAAGCAGAACAATTGCTGGCTGCCGCCAACATAAAAAAATCTACAAGCAGAGCTTCTGAAATGGCTTGTGCTGCTTATCTTGCCCGCATATATTTTCAGAAAGGCGATTATATAAATGCTGCCGGCAAAGCAGGTGAAGTAATAAACGACAGTCTTTATTCACTGAATACTGACCTTTCTGAAGTATTTCAGACATCTGGAGATCAGGCCAGCAGCGAATCTATTTTCCAACTGGTGAATATTGAAACAGACCAAAGCAACGGAATAACATACAGTTACAGTCCTTCCGATGGCAGTAGTCCGCTGTTTACCGGTATCGACTCATTAAAAAAACTATACTGTTCGCTTGATGGCAGAAGGACAAAATACCTTTCGATAAATCTATTTGCAAACATCATTCTTGCAAAGAAATACAAACCTGTCAATCCCGAATATAATGTATCCGTGATTCGCCTTGCCGAGATGTATCTGATAAAAGCGGAATCGGATATTCTTTCAGGCAACATTACGCAAAACACTTATAACTGTTACACTGCTGTCAAAGAGCGTGCTTATGGAAGCAACTGGGTGGATGAAACCATAGTGCAAAGTGCGCTGCTCGATAGTGTTTGCATGGAACACCGCAGGGAAATGATTTTTGAAGGCGACAGGTATCACAATCTAAAACGCATGAAACAACCAGAACGCGATGGTATTGCATGGAACGATCCCAGCCTGATCTTTAAAATTCCACAGGAGGAAATGTCGGGAAATCCCCTGATGGTACAAAATCCATGATGCTGTATTAAAGCAAATCACAAATTTTAAAAAAATCCTTATCAAAAATTACCTGACAAGGGTTTTTTATTGATTCTATCGAATGTCTCATTTTTTAGATGTCGGTTGAAAAGAAGAATAGATAGTATATCCCCAGGGATCAAGTATAAATATGGTGGACTTTTCCAGTTTGGTTTTCTTGCCTGAAAACACTTCATAATAAATTCCCTCAAGAGGATTATCTTTGATGGAAATTTTTTGCTGCTTGTCAGATAAATTCAGGATCACAAGAATTTTATTTTCCTCTTTTGTGCGCGTGAAAGTGAACACTTTATTGTCGTTATTAGTTTTCAGAATGTTCATGTTCCCGCCATAGCTGCCGTTCCATAACGCTTTGTTTTCCTTTTTCAGTGCAATAAGGGTTTTATAAAGTCCGAAAAAATCATCCTTTTTCCATTCAATAGTATCCTTGTCAAAAAATTTCAGGCGCTTGTTCAGTCCTGCTTCCTGCCCGCTGTATATAAGAGGCATACCGGGAACCGTAAAAGTGAACACAGCAAAAGTCTTCACTCCTTTGCCGAATTTTTCATACGCTGTGCCGTTCCATGAATTTTCATCGTGGTTGGAAGTGAAATACATTCTGTAAGCATCTGCAGGATAATTTTTATTTTCTTTTTTAAATAAGGTGTCAAGTGAACGGACGCTTCTCTTTCTTTTTGCAATGTTGGTGATCAGACCATGAAATTCCCATGCATAAGTCATATCAAAAGCTTTCTTATGCAGCATGGGATCTTCGCATTCGGCGAGCATAAAAACTTTTTTTATACTATCCAGAGAGGGACGCACTTCTTCCCAGAAATCAATTGGAACCATCCCTGCCACATCGCAACGAAAACCATCGATGTCGGATTCCTTCAGCCAGAATTTCATTGCATCTATCATATACCTGCGAAATCCTTTACTGTCATAATTAAAATCTGCAACATCAGCCCAGTCGGCGACAGGAGGAATAATTTTTCCCGTAGAATCTTTTGTGTAAAACTCAGGATGTTCGGTAATGAGCTTGTTGTCCCATGATGAATGATTTGCCACCCAGTCGATGATAACATACATGCCTTTTTTATGCGCCTCTTTCACCAAAGCCTTGAAATCATCCATGGTTCCGAATTCCGGGTTGATTGCAGTATAATCTTTTACAGAATAATAACTGCCTAATGTTCCCTTGCGGTTTTTTACACCGATAGGTTGTATGGGCATAAACCATAATATCCCAATGCCCATATCCTGCAAACGATCCAGATGTTTTTGAAAATCCCTGAAACTGCCTGAACGCGAATACTGCCTTAGGTTCACTTCATAGATCGTAAGATTTTTTGTCCATTCGGGAACACTTTTTATATACAAAGAATCTTTTTTATCAGATTGCTTTTTGCCGGAACCGCAATGAGCCGCTGTTAAAATACAAACAATGGCTATAAACATTGAAATTTTTTTATCAGACATAATGAAATTTATTAACGTTTGTAAAGGCGCTTATACTGAAAGTAGACAGGTTTGCGAAAAATAATGAAATGAAACTGGGAACGGAAGAAGCGGGGAAAGGGCGATAATTCACCGATTCGCCCATTCTCCGCTTCAATATTTTTTTGTAAATTCAATTTCATTTAGTATAATTCGTGAGTATTTCAAAAGAATTTGACTTTAATGTTATATCTATCACTTTTGCTTTAGTTGTGGCATAGGTGATTTTAAAATTGCTCCCGAAATTCGCAGTCAGCCTGATATCATTATTCTGATCGGAAATATGTTTTGGAATCTCAGTAAATATTTCTTTTCGGCTGTCGCTTTTGTTAATAATGACAATGGCTGTTTTTCCGAAGTAGCATCGTGCAAAAGCGAGGATATCTTTATCCTGGATGCCATATTTACTACTTATCGTTTTAAGCTGGATATAATCGCCGAAAATCAGCGGCAGGCAGGATCTGCGGAGTTTGATCAGTTTTTTTACAATTTCTTTTAATTCGTTTTCTTCTTTTGTCAGCTTGTTAAATTTCATCATCCTGCGGTTATCTGGATCACCGGCTCCGGGCATACCTATTTCATCACCGTAATAAAGCACAGGAACTCCGGGAAGTGTCATGACCAGTAGAGTAAGCAATGATGTTTTTTTATAACCGGTTTTATCTTTCACTTCAATGTTTCGTTTCCAGCCTGCTTCTTTTTCATCTTCGCGTTGGCTGAGCGCTCCGCTTGCATAAGAAATAAAGCGCGCCATGTCGTGATTACCTGTAATGTTACCCATCAGGTTGTGATAACCGTAATATTCAAGACTGGAAATAATAGAGCGTGACAGCTTGGCGAACGATTCGTTTTTGTTGAGCAGAGTGTTGCGCATGTCGAAAAAAAGATTAAAATCGAACTGGGCATCCAGTTCTCCGCTGTTTACATAACTCCCTATTAATTCACGGCTTCCATAAGTTTCGCCGATCTGGTAAAATGATTTATTAAAGGGAATATTTATTTCCGATTTTATTTTTTGTGTAAGCCTCCTCCAATAGTTTTCGGGAATATGCTTGGTGGCATCATGGCGGAACCCATCAATATTGAATGTTTTGATCCAGTATAATGCAGAATCTGTCATACATTCCACCACCTCTGGTTTTGAAAAATCAAGCGTCGGGAGAAATGTATCAAACCATGTTGTAAGCCGGTATTCATCCCACAGACGGATATTTTTTCTTCCATCGGGAAGATTCAGTTTGGTTACCCAGCCGGGATGCTGGTGATACAGCGGATGGTCCTGGTGAACGTGATTGGCAACATAATCAAGGATTACATTCATTCCATATCTGTGAGCCGTTCTAACGAGATTGTAGAATTCAAGCGCTGTTCCGAAACGATAATCCACTTTTGTTGAAGATATGGGCCAGTAACCATGATAACCTGAGAATTTACGATGAGGTTTTGGATATTCCCTGAAAACCTTGTCGGGATTGAGATTGACAGGAGATATCCAAAGTGAATTTACGCCAAGCTCAGAAAAATAACCATCTTCAATTTTATTTATAATGCCTTCGAAATCGCCGCCCATGTAATTAGCTTTTGGCGAAACTTCAGGGTCTTTAACGGGATGGTCATTACTGTTGTCGCCATCGTAAAACCTGTCGACAAGCAGGAAATACATCACCTGCGATTGAAGGTCGGTTCTCTTAAGGTCGGCAGCATCTATAATCACCTTGCCGTATTTCAAGGGAATAAAAAGATCGTTTGAGCAACCGGCTTCATTATAGGAATAAACACGGATATAGGAACGTTCCAGCTTTTCTGCTTCAGAAGGTATAGTGATTATTGCGGATGAAGTATCTTTTTTAATGAAGTTTTTCATCAGCCTGAAATTTTGCCACAGCACAAAAATGGAATCGGGCATATGTTCGGCAGATATAAATATTTTTTCATGATATTGTCTGACAGTAAATAATTCGGGTTTCTTAACGTTTCCCGTTTCATTGCTGAAACACAAAACCGAATTATAGCCGCCTATATTATTGTCAGCAGAATCGGGATTGGCAGGATCGGGCATCCATTTTCCATCTGCCACTATCTGATATTGGTAACACCCGGGGGCAAGAAACATATCTTTTTCCCATTTCCCTTTTTCCGAAGCAAAAGAAAAAGCTGAAGGATTCCAGTTATTAAATTCTCCGGCAATCTGGACTTTTGAATATTTCCTGTTTTTATCAATGAAAACAAAAGTCCTTTTAATTTTTCCGGATTTCTTCAACAAGACAGTATATGGTGTGCCGCCTGAAAAAATCTTCATTTCACTAAGGGTCGGGATTTCCTTTTTTACAGGCCACACAGTGAGTTTCATCTCTTTTTTATTAAATAGATAGTTGAAATATGATGCGAGCTGAAATGAATCAATAGAAGAAATGTCAGGAAAATAATCACACAGGTATATTTCCGATGAATCGGGTTGCAGGCTTATCGGGGAAAACAGTCCTGGCGCAGGTGTTTTTAACGGGTACCCGCTGTTATGCTCATTATTAAAACAAGATGATAGAAACAGGATTAACAGAGCAGTAATTATCAGCTTTATATTTTTCATAGAGCTAAAATTAAATTGTAAAGATAATGTAAAATTATTTTCAGTTATGCCGATAATCAGGTTTCGTAAACCTGATTTCATATAAAACAGCTTTGCCCTCAACAACACTGTTTTAAAAACTTACCGTATCTCTGATTTTTTATTAATTTTACAATCTTTTTAAAAAATAGTTTAAATATGGAAAAAAAATACACTTTGTTTTCTTGTAGAATAATTTTTTCATTCATTTTTTTTGTTTTAACAACAGTTTCTTATACACAACCCGCAAATCTTTATGCCTATTTCGGAGTAACATGGAATGATTATTCTCTGACGGACAGGGGAATAACCAAGGCTGTTACCGTTCAGTCGCTCAACACCGGAACCGGTGCCTGTCTTTTTAATACCGCTCCTGCAGTCTGGTCACCCAAATGGTGCGGCTCAACGACAGATTATAACAGAAATGCAAACCAGAAAATTACCGACGGCGCTTTTTACTATACAAGCGGCGGATGGGATCATGATCTGAACTTCGCTATTCAGGCAAATTATTACTATACCTTTATCACAGGAAAAAATGCCTTATCTAACAATGATATGTCGGTTATTGAAACATCCTTTAACCCTGTTGATATTACAAATGTTACACAAAACCCTTCTTCCGTTCAGACTGCACAAAATGTCACAGTAACTGTTTCTGTGAGCGGATCTTTAGGTAGCGGGGAACATGTTTTTGTTAGGTATTCGCAGGATAGCTGGGCTACATCAGGTTTTCTTGAAGTAACAAATTTTAATATTACCAATCAGGGTATTGTAACTATCCCGGGTAAACCTGCCGGAATAATCATTTCATATTATGCTTTATCTACGAATCAGGCTACCCCTGATAGCGCAACAATTGATTATTATACTCTTAAGATTAATAATAACGGCAATATAAACTATGGATATACAGTTGTTGCCACAACAGGATGCCCTTTTTCTTTCGATTTTGGAAATGATACAACAGTATGCGGAGGCGCGGGATTCTTGCTTGATCCCGGAATTACAATATCACCTTATGGCGATTCATTAACCATTACGTATGATGCCACTGAAGGTCAATCAGGATTGGCGGGAGCGCCCAAAGTATATATGCATGCAGGCGCTGAGATCCATACCAATGGAGGATGGCAGTATGTAAAGGGAAACTGGGGACTGGATGATGGCGTAGGTTTAATGACAAATGTCGGAACGGATCTGTGGCAGATAAAAATAAATCCTGTTACCTATTTCGGTTATCCTGCCGACAGCGTAATTAGCGGACTATTAATGATGTTTCGTAATGCAAACGGATCACTTACCGGCAAAGACGACCTCGGCAACGATATATGGATAAACATGAAAACTTCACCACCTGCGTCTTCGTTCATTGGTGTTACTCCGGCTTTTCTTAAAAATAATTTCGATTCAATATGGTGGTCGAATGGCGCGCATACACAAACGTTATTAGTTGCTTCAACAGGCTCATATATTTGCACGATCTTTAACAGCGGGGGAGGATGTTCTTATACCGATTCCATTCATGTTACGGTGCAGCCAATACCTTATGTGAATATAGGAAATGACCAGGTTTTATGTGTGGGTGATAGCGTAACACTTACTGCAAACCCTGCTACTTTTGCAGGCTACAACTGGTCAACAGGGGCAACAACTTCAAGTATAAATGTAGATACTTCCGGAACGTATTCATTAACTGTTACGGCAAGTTCCGGCTGCACTGGATTCGATGTAGTAACAATTGATTTTGTTGATCCGCCTGTTGCTGATTTCTCATATTCTGCGACAGGGTTTACAGTTCACTTTACCGACCTCTCAACAGGAGGAACATCCTACAGCTGGGATTTTAACGGAAACGGAACTCCGGAAAGCACTACCGCCGGAAATGTAACATATACTTATGCTGTTCCCGGACAGTACAATGTTATACTCATCGTTTCCAATGGCTGCAGTTCAGATACGATAAACGAAATGGTGTTTGTTACGACAGGTATCGAAGAAAATGAAGAAATTTCATGGTGTCATATCTTCCCAAATCCAGCTGCCGGTGATATTACAATATCACTTGATAATCCTGACATTTCAATGTTTGAAGCAGAGATTTACGATGCCATGGGCAATAGGGTTTATATGGATGCTTTCCATAAACAAGCTCAAAAGTTTAATGTAAACATTGATATTTCGGGACTTTCAGAAGGCATATATTATATAAGGATAAAAAATGATCAATATAATTTTGTAAAAAAAGTAGTTGTTAGTAACTGATGTTATGCAAATATAGTAAATGATTAATAAATTTAGAGGTCAGACAGAGCCGATTCTACTGAAACGATAGTGAAAGGAGAATCGTGTCGAAGTCGACCGGTGTGTCACTCTTCGACACGGACTCTAACCCGCAAATCCTTGCTGTGTCCGGCTCTGAGTGACATTGATAAATAAAAAAATAAATATGCGTAACATTAGTTAGTAATTAAAATCAAAAAACTGAATAGCTGTAATGCCTTTTGATATAGTGGAAATATCAGTAATACTGCAACACAATCGTTGCTTCAATGGCTTGTGGTTGACGGAAACTTTTGTAAGTTTGGGAAATATTTTTACGGGCGCTATTCCGATAGCTATCGAAACGCCGCCGGGAGCAGCCCTTAATCGTTAGCATTCAGTTGGACGAAGCCTTGAAACAAAGAAATTTTACAGTAAAAATAACTAATAAATATTCTTAATTATACAAATATAAATTTAACAGACCTTTATGAAAATAAAAATTAATTTATTAATCGTATTTATAGCATCAATTTTTCAAATTCATGCTCAACGACCAATTAATAAAGTTGTGACAGGTAGTAGTCAAAACGATTCGATAGCATCACCAAATATTATGGGTTGCGGAAGTTATCAATATATGAAACATATCAATAAAAAAGTACCTGGTTATTTAGATTTATCAGATGAATTCATGCGACAAATTGAGAATATTATTTCTAATCAAAAACATAATAAATCTTCGGATGATATTCTTGAAATACCAGTAGTGTTTCATATTGTCTATAATAATAGTGAAGAAAATATTCCTGATTCAGTTATTCTTAATCAAATTGAAATTTTAAATGATTGCTACAGGAGAAATAATTCCGACACGATAAATACCCGTACCGAGTTTCTAAATATCGTTGGTGATAGTAAAATTGAATTTAAGCTTGCGGACATTGATCCTAACGGTAACCCCACATCTGGAATTACAAGAACAAATTCTTCTATAGAATATTTTGGTGGCATTTTACCATATGGACCTGGTCAAAATCAGCAAATATTAGATTGGGCTAATGATAGTTTATTCTATAACTATTTTCGTATAACACATGACAGTTTGGGTGGTAAGAACGCTTGGGATTCAAATCATTATTTAAATGTTTGGATTGGAGACTTAAGGATTCTAGAGCCTCAATTTAATAATTTTCAAGAAATGGTTTACTTTGCATTATCAACGCCACCCCGTGAGGATCACTTTAACTGGCCTGATTCGATTTTGCAACTTTTAAATCCCTACGAACAAGGAGTACTAATACATTATGTTAATATTGGAGCAAATAATCCCAATACATTTCCATCAGCATATAATTCATATAACGGTGTTGTTACAACTGGAAAAATATTAGTGCATGAAGTTGGGCATTATCTTGGTTTACGCCATATATGGGGCGATGGAGACTGCTCTGTTGATGATTTTATTGATGATACTCCAAATAGTAACGCTGCTAGTCAGTGGAATTGTAATTATTCTCGAAATACTTGTGTGGACAATATTAATGGTATTGATTTGCCAGATATGGTAGAAAATTATATGGACTACTCAAGCGGGAATTGTCAAAATTCATTTACTGTCGGACAAATAGATTTCATGAGATATATACTAGATACTTTTCGAGTAGAATTAATAAGTGCTGGAGTTATTGAAAACAATCATACTAATAATATTCAATTATATCCGAATCCAACGACTGGGAAAATTAATATAGAACTAAAATCAAATTTTACAGATATTGAAATAAATGTTAGAAATATATTGGGTGAATTAATAAAACAAAATCATATTATAAATAATCAAAAAATCTGTTTAGAAATGGAATGTGGTAAAGGAATTTACATTGTAGAAATAATTTCAGAAAATGAACATGCAATATTTAAGGTAGTGAAACAATAATAAATACGATGATTCCAACCGAAATGCTAACAAAGGGCTTATCCCATGCGGGGTTCAGTGCAGTCGGAAACTTTTGCACACTTAATAAACGGTAGTGGGGCAGACATGGAAATTCCTTGAAAACCCGCGCAGTATAAGCCCTCGGTCGTTATGGCACAATGTGGTTTGGCGATTGAGGAACTTGACACTAAATAATAAATACTGATATATGAAAAAATATTTTTTAATTTTTATTGTTTTTATAATTGGATGTTCACATAGAGATTTTGGATTTCGTGAAGACAATCCTAATAAACCATACAAATGTGGTTGGGTATGGGCTGACAAGAAATTCATTGAGAAAAAAGTCAAACCTTATTTTGATATGTATGGTTTTAAAAAAGGTGATGTTATTGGAGACATTGGAGCATCAAGTGGATACTGTGAAGGAGTGTTTTCAGTGTTTTCAGATAGTTTAACCTTCTATATAGAAGACATTGACACAACTTGTTTAAACAATTCAGAGTTAACAAAGGTAATTAATTATTACACCAAAATTAAAGAAGCTCCAATTACAAATAAGTTCTTTTTGGTAATTGGAAATGAAAAAAACACAAATCTACCAGGTGGTATTTTTGATAAAATAATAATGAACAAAACATTTCATCATCTTGATTATCCTGATGATATTGTAAGTGATATTTATAAAAAGCTAAAGCCAGATGGAGAGTTATATATTTCCGATGCATACTCTGCAGAAGATAAAGTACAATGATGTGATGAAAAGCCTAGTAGAAGATTATACAAGAGAAGTCAAATTGATTCAATATTAAGTAAAAATGGATTTAAATTTTTAAAAATAATTAAGAGTAGCAATTACATGCCGCTTTTAGAATTTAAGAAAATAATTTGAATTGTAAGAATAAACACTGCGCCTAACAGCATGGCTTGGCATCAGGCGGGGCGGACGTGCAACTTGAAACTTTGAAACATTAATTAACTTTGTAGCTGGTTGACAGTGACGTGGGTTTAAATCCCGCCCGAACACCAAGCAGCAAAACGTTATGTCAAACATCAATTAATAATTAAAACCAAAATATTATGAAAAAAATTATTCTTTCCCTTGCGGCAGTGCTTTTCCTTGGAAGTGTTGCTTTTGCCCAAAATCACACATACCTCAAAATTACGCTTGATACTAAATTGATGATAAATCCTGATTACAGCCTTGGCGGAGGAAACAGCAGCCCTTCTCTTTGTGCAAAAGTTTATGCACATCTTGGGTTGTGCACTTGCGACCTTGACTGGAATGTTGTGATATCAAATTATGACAGGGACTGCTCAGATATTGATTCCAACCAATATTTCTGTTACCACCAGATACTGCCTTACCGTTCAAATGTGTGGGAGCATGTGGTTGGTAATTGGGGAACCAATCCGCAGGACGACGGTATTGGCATGATGACCACCCTGGGTAATGGTGTTTATTCCATTGAATTCATTATTGAAGATTATTTCTCAAATCCTGCATTGGTTAATACATCCACTTTCACTGATCCCAATGATCCGCATCCTGTGGTCCAGTCGACAGTTTGGAACCCAAGTAACGGGGGCTCTCCTTATACCATAGGAATGGTATTCCGCAACGAGGACGGAACTTTATCAGGCAGAGATGACCTTGGCAAAGACTTGTTCATCATCAATCTTGGAACCGTGAACCACCCCCAGGTAATTCAGGGAAGCGATCCGAATACACCTTTTCCTGCCATTACGTTTGTTACAGGAATCGGGGAAATAGATAACAGCGTTCATTATGTTTCGGTCAACCCTAATCCTTTCCGCAATCAAACCCGGATTGTATATACATTACTTGAAGAAACCAAAAATTTGCAGATAAAAGTTTACGATATGCTTGGCAGTAAAGTAACAGATCTGTTCAGTGGCACTCAGCTTTCCGGCAGCCACAGCATAGACTGGGATGGTACTGATAATAAAGGAAATCTGCTGCCAAATGGTGTTTATTCATCTGTTATGACTACAAACGGAAAATTATTTGCAATCGGCAAGATTGTTATATCCAGATAACTGATGTTATGCAGATAAAATACGTCATTGCGAGGAGGTACGACGAAGCAATCTAAAAAATGAAACGAGGCGGATGTGTATATATAATGACAAATAAAAATAATACTACGCTTTATACCGGGGTTACATCTGATTTAAAGATTCGGGGTTATCAACATAAAAACAATTTATTTCCCGAATCATTCACCGCGACTTATAAATTACATAAACTTGTGTACTACGAAGGATTTCATAATATTGAAGAAGCGAT
>Ga0247841_10001911_pt1 | contig 43713 bp, 49 predicted proteins | sample LaCruzMarch2015__2_FD_192410 | JGI IMG/M metagenome (GOLD analysis project Ga0247841, IMG submission 192410) | Freshwater microbial communities from meromictic Lake La Cruz, Castile-La Mancha, Spain - LaCruzMarch2015_18m | ecosystem: Environmental > Aquatic > Freshwater > Lake | place: Spain...
CAGTTTCTGGCCCGCATCGGGGACCGGGTCCCGCGGTGGAGCGGTTTGTTGGTGCGGGTGTTTCGCAAGTCGGTGTCGGCCCGGAGACGGCGGTTCTATTTCGAGCGCGTGCAGCTGGAGGAGGAGTAAATTCCAGGAATAGATTTTAATTTTAAAAACCACAAACCAGTTCAATTGGGTTTGGTCCGCATAAAAGGCCGTCTGTAGAGGTTTCTACAGTTCAAAATAATCACGTCATGAAGAACGAGATCAGAAGTATTCTTTGCAGCAAGACCAATTACGAGCTTGAAGAAATGAAGGCCGACCTTACAGAAGCGAAGGCTTGCAAAGATGTGCTTGATTACTCAATGTTGTACAGCAACCAGAACGAGATGGAAAGAACGTTGCTTGTAAGCAATCACGCAAGTGCCAAAGCCAAGGCTGTTTTTGTCAAGTGCGTGTGTGTTCAGGCACAGTATGGCGCTGATTACGAGGATCTGTGCGATGACTCTGAAGTCCAACAGCTCTGGGCCATGTATAACAAGGCATCGTCTGATACAAGCAAGTACTATTGCGAGCTCGTTGCAGAATGGTACGCCGGCTACAATGCAGCTCATTACGTCCGAGATTCCCATCACGAGCGGTTCGCGCCTGAATGCGTTGCAATCGCAAGGATTATTCGGCTTTTCTCGATGCTTGCATTTGATCGTGTATTTGAAGATCATCAGATGCGCATTGATCATTTCGATCGATTGTACCATGAGCTGTGGACAGTGAACAGTGGCAAGTGCGTGAAAAGGCCTGATTACTGGTCGAGAGCAATCGCTTATAGGTCATTAAAGGATAATGGGGATGCTTTTGGTGCAGCCAAGGAACTGCGTGCTTATGCTGCTCGGGGGATGGAAATTGTACGCGAGTTGGGCGTCGCGAGAGCGGAATTGGCGGCCGTTGCAGGCGTCACTGAGGAGGTGGAGAGGCAGATTGGGAATGAGCTGAAAGGCGTGATTGTCCCCATGCCATCAGCGCGAAGACCGTACCATTTGCACTACCTTGATTCTCCGGGTGGCGGGGGCAATGAAGAGCATGTGCTTGAAGTGTTGCTTCGTGATCAAGAAGTAGAGGATGGTGTATTGAATCCATGGACTGTGATAGAATACAGCGTGCACTGCATTCGGCTTGTTGATGCATACGACAGGCCAGATTTCAAAGCTGTGTATCAAGCTATCGAGCTCTGTATGAGACATAGTGATGATCGCAGCATCATGTCGCACGGCTTGCGAGTGTGCTTGGATTCTGCACGGATGGAAATTATCCTGGGAGACAAACTCAGAACGGCGGCGGACTTGGCCGATGAGCTCACGCTGTGGAGGGCAATGCCGGTGGCGATGGGGCTGCACCCGAGGCTTGGGAGCAGATCGCCGCTGGCGGGGTTGTCGATGGAGATAATAAGAACGATTATGGATTTTGTCCTGTGATGGAATCCAACCAATACATAAGAAGGCGGTGATAGCTGCTGGGGTGTATGCAGCAACTGCTGAATCGGATTGATGGGGTGATGCTGTGTCTGGGAGCAGAGGCACGCGTTGTTGCTCCTGATTATACAACAATGGATCTGCAGGGGTTAAGAACACAACTTGCTAAATGGCGACGATGGGCAGACGATCCAACAAAAGCAGCTATGCGAGCAATGTGTTTGGATAAAGTGATTACAATAAACACAGAAATTGTGAAAAGGATGGAACCTGTTGCTGGAATGGGCGCAGCAGCTGGCGGTGCTGGCCATGATGGCGGCGCTGCAGCTCGCGGTGATGACCGAAGCGGATCGGACGAAAGTGTTGGCAAAGCCGGGCCTGTCGGTGGGAAACGGACAGTGAAAGATGGAAGAGTAAGAAAAGACGAAGAGCCAAAGAAGGCAGCAGTGGCAGACCCGCTAACAGCACTGTATAATGAGATCTACGATGCGTGCGTAGCTGTGCCTGTCGATGCTGTTGCTATCCATCCAGCCAATAATAACACACATGAGTGGCAGAATAATTTGTATTTGGCCACACTCACTGCCCATGCCTATGCACAGCAACTTAGTTTAGCCCAAATGCGTGTTTTGTTGAAGGAGCTTGGACCGAAAATTGCCGAGCGTGTTGTGGTTTATGGAATTTCTGCTCTGTGTAGATGCGCGATTTATAACAATACAAACGGAAAACTGATTGCATATGCCTTTGCAAAAAGAGGCGTTGCATACGATGATGGAAGGGATGATGCAATGTTTGTGACCTTTAATGCCTTTCTCCATACGTTAGATTCTGTTGAAGAAAAGGCTGAAATGCATCAGGCAGGGTTTCGCGATGATGTTGCAATTGAAGAGATTAGACCTCTTTTGGTTGATACGCTGTTAAAATTTATTAATGTGTCTGCTACCAGGAGCGCGGCTCTCAGAGTTGCATTTCGAAATTATTACTTTCATATTGGCGGCGCAGTATATCCAACAGCTGATGAGTCAGTGGTATTGTTGAATGCCATTGCCACTGCAGTTGGAGATATACAAATAGCAGAGGACGTTTTTTTCACTGGGGTTGCAGTATTGCTGCGAAACGTCATATCATGTATGCAAAACATACGCGATCCAAACACATACAACGAGAGAAGAATGCGCAATGCAGGACTGGATAAAGCAATGGATATGTACCTTGTGCACGTGGCTCAAGGCGCGAACCCGTTGAAGGAGTATGTAATGGGCCTTAAAAACGATAAGGATTTGGTTAACGCAGTGATGCATGCCACTGATTACAAGGATCAAGGTTTTTTTTCTTGCTTTAAGGACCAACGAATGCTGGGGCCGGGGGTATTTGACGAAGGTCGTTATCGCAAGCGCTACGGCATTCTTCGCTGGGGAATCTTGCGTCGATTGTTTTTATTTGTGGTTGAACCCATGGGCGTGGCTGCTGGTGGAGCTTGGCTCAACGCCGCCATGGAAGGGCTGGGGGGCAGCGCCGACAACTACGTCTCCGTGCGCGAGCTCATTGAACGGATGGCATTGGGCCCGAGTGCGCTGTATGAGTAAATAAATCGTGGTTTTGGAATCAAATGATGAGCGCGACGATTTTGTCGGCCTTTATGTGCTCGCTGTGTCTGCCCGGCGAGTATGAGCTCCACAAGTGCACGAACTTCACGCCGACGGTGTGCTGGCCGTGCAGCCCGGGCTTCTTTTGCAAGAACGGGACGCAGTACGGTTGCCCGGTCGGGCTGTGGTCCCAGCGGGGCGCGGACGCGTGTGAGCCGTGTCTTGAGTGTGAGAAGGGAACCCTCCAGGCGCGCGCGTGCGACGGAATCAGCGACACGGTGTGTGCGTCGTGCCCGGCTGGCTTTGGGTGCGATGGGTCGGAGATGGTGCAGCCATGTGCCGAAGGCATGTATAGTGAGAATGGGGTTTGTGTCTGGTGTTCCGAGAACCGAACGACGCTGGCGCCCGGCGCGGTCTCGCTGCGGGAGTGCATATGCGAGATGGGGGACGATGACAACGAAACCGGCGGGTGCCTGGCGTGTGTCGAAGGCGCGCAGTTCGTGGCGGGAATGTGCCGGAATTGCCCTGCGGGCCACGGCTGCGACGACGAGCACAACGTGTGGCTGTGCGACGAGGATTCGTACTCGCTCAAGGGCAGGTGCGTCGCGTGCATGGACAATTCCGTGAGCGCGGTAGGGAGCTCGTCGGACGACGATTGCCAGTGCAACGACGGGTACGTGAAGGTCGGCAGCAAGTGCGAGCCGTGCCAGTCCGGGACGGTGTTTCGCGGCGGGCAGTGCGTGTTGTGCGAGCCCGGGGAGTTCTGCCTCGGAAAGACGCACCACGAGCCGTGCCCCAACGACACGTACTCGCACCAGGGCGCCGCGACGTGCCTGCCGTGCCGGCCGTACTCGGAGTGCGGGCACGAATGCACCGATGGGTCAAGTTGCACGTGCGTCAGTGGCTACGTGGAGCGCGGAAACGACTGTCGGCGGTGCCCGGCGGGAACGTGGGCGGATAGCGGCGAATGCCTGCCGTGCAAGGCCGGGTTCGAGTGCGCGGGCGGGCCGGACGTCCAACGGTGCGCGATCGGCACGTTCTCGCCGGGGAACCTGTCGCAGTGCAGCCACTGTCTGCTGTGCCCGGAGCTGACGGCGGCGAGATGCAACGCGACGCACGACTCGGTCTGCGAGAAGACCACGCACCCGCTGGCGATCATCAGCGTGTGGCAGCGGTTCAAGGCGTTTGTGGACGGGAACGCGTTCGTCATGTTCGCGATGGTGTACGCGTCGTCGCTGCCGAAGGCGCAGCTGCGGAGGGCTTGCGACACGACCCAGTGCGTCGAGTGCTTCCAGGGGATATGCCCCGCGCCGTTGGTCACGCGGCTGTACGGGCCGGTGTACGAGCTCACGATGGAGATGCAGTCGACGGACGTGCACAGGCTCAAGGAGAGCGTGGATGCGCTGGCGAAGACGGAGTTTTTACTCGAGATCGCGCGGACCACCATGGCCAAGCTCTCGGACGTGCAGTTCAGCCTGGAGACCAAGGTCGAGTACCGGATCGTGTGTCCGGAGGGATCGGTCTGGGACGGCAAGATGTGCGCCGCGCCGGTGAGCGGGTCGTCGCGGACGTGGGCGGGGCTCGCGGTGACGTCGGTCGTGCTGATTGCCGCGGGGTCGTACGGGCTGTACCAGCGAAACAAGGGCGGCGGCAAGCGCGGCAGCGCGGAGGAAGTCGCAGAGATTATGAAGTGTTTGGATGATAATGGCGTCGGGGACGCTGGGGGTCGTCATTGAGAAACGAATAAACACACACCCAATCTTTATTATCTCATCATCAATTCTCTTTCACGGTCTTCTCCTTGGACTGCCGTAACAGCTTTCCCATGGCATTCCAAACGGCATCGTGGACGGATTCCCTGTGTCGACACCGGCAGGCGATGATGACCTTGACCGGTAGGAACATCTCGATCTCGACGCTGCGCTGATTCGGGGCGAGGCGGACTTCGATGTACTCGGCTTCAAACCCCATGAACGTCCAGCGTCGCAGCTCCTCGTAGGCGACGGAGATGTATTCGAACTGTTTCTTGGTGTTGCAGTGGTGCACGATGGCCTCAAGCGCGCGGTTGAGCTCGTTGATGGGGATGACGGGGCTGTACAGGGATGCCATTTGACGCGGTTTCTAGATTTCAGGTCTTTTTATTACCACTTAAAAAAAGAACCACGCACACCCTAAATCGGGCAGATTCTATTTCGGGCTGTCCAAATTCATCTGGCCCAGGTCCCTCATCACGTCCACGGGCCCCGGCTCCGACCCGAAGTTGAGGCCGGAGAAGTCGTAGGACAGGGCCGGGCCGGGGCTGATGGCTGCCGTCGGAGATTGGTTGGTCGTGGTGATGGCCACAAGCAGCGTGTCGACGGCGTTGTGGATGGCCTGGCGGAGGGTCTCGGCGGGCTGGACGAAGTAGTCGATGAGAATGTCGCGCGGCAGGTGGAGCTGCAGCTGGAAGTGAGTGCTGTCGTCCTCGTCGAGGCGCATCTCGAAGAACATGCAGCTCTCGCTGCCGAGGATGGTCCAGCGAAATCGGTATTTAATTTCCGGCTCGTACGCGACGGAGTACAGGTTCGGACAATGATTATTAACGGACTCGACTATGCTGAACAGGGTCTCGTGGAACTCGGAGGCCTGGGCCATGGTGGTGGCGCGCCGAACGGCGGGGAGCGGAACGAGGGGCATGGTGGCGTGCGGGGACACAGTTGCTTTCTTCAGGCGGTAAATTCCGGGGAGTCGGTTGGCAGCAGCTTGCAGACTATTCAGGAGGAAAATGCAAGCAGTGCTGGGCTGTATGAGATCGCGAGGGACCTGCTTAAATACACGTTCAGGAACTGATGCTGTGGAATTGGAATTTGTGGTTGCTGGTTTCCTGCACGGTGTTCTTCTACAGCACGGCTGAGTGTACAACGCAGTACGGGGCGTGACTGGGACACCTGGTTTTAAAATTAAAATGGGTCCTGCACGAGATTTGGTTTTTGAGTTGGTTTGACGATGCTTCAGCTGCTTCGTGCGAGAGCCGCCGAGCTGGAACAGGAGATTCGAGAATTCGAAACGCAGACTGCTGTATTGGAAAGGAGCCGCGCTGAACTGTCGAATGAGATGGCGCAGGTCCGAGAGTTGGTTGACAATACTGCCGTACCGGCGAGTGATGATTTGTGTTTATAAATAAACGTTGCCGTGCATTTTGCACACGATGGCGAGCGGGTCGTTCTATTCCAACTCCCAAACCGAGGTCGTGGTCGATCCGTTCGTCCCGCCGTCGACCCAGTCGCAAACGCGTCTGCAGAGCGAGCTGAAGCGGTGCGAGCAGTTGGTCCAGCGCGACTACCGGTATGCGCAGCTCGTGGCGGGCGCGGCGAAAATGGCGATGCCGTCGATCTGGGCCGCGCGTAATCAGGACGAGCTGGTGAACGACCGGGATCTGGCGACGTTTAAGGACATCTCGTGGACGGAGTTTGTGAAGAAGCGGTTCCTGCCGACCGTGCCCGCGGGCGAGAGCGTGGCGACTGCAGCGACGTCGATGCTCGAGATTGTGAGGGAGATGAACTTGCAGAGGCGAAAGTTTCAGATTATGGGGTTGCACGAGCAGGTGGAGGCTTGCGAAATTCAGCTGGTAATGCACCTGTGCCAGGCGGGCCTCATACGCGCGCAGGCCAACGACTTCAAGCGCACGGCGCTGCGGATGCGTCGGAGCCAGAAGCTGCACGAGGCGTTTGCGATCGCCGTCGGGGCCTGCGTGTGCGCGTCCGCGCCGATGACGATGGGGTCGGGGGTGACCAGGTACGAGCGGGATTTGCAGATGGAGTACAAGAAGCACACGATTGGATTATTGGTGTTTGTGCTGCAGAAGAACCCCGGGGCGATTGATGAGGAAGAGGGTTTGGACGAAGACTACGTCGCCCGCATCGCGCGGCTCATTGTGCTGTGGCAGGGCAACGGCAGCGGGCGACAGCAGGTGGGCGAAGGGCGCGGGGACGAAGGCGGCAGTGGAACAGTGAGCAGCGATTACAAGGAGTCGGTGAAGCAGCACTTGATTGGGCTCACGAGCGCGCTGGGAATAGCGCAGCGGGACGCGGAGAAGGCGAAGAACGACGTGATCGAAATGAGGGCGAACATGGGGAAGGACGTGGAGAAGCTCACGGCGGAAATGAACCGAAGGCTGTCCGAATTCAACAGCAACCTCAAGGGCGCGATCATCGAGACGCAGGCCAAGTTCCAAACCACCATGGCGGACCAGCGCGCGCACACGGCGACCATGCTGAAGGACGCGATCTCCCTGGTGTCGGCGGGGCCGAGGGGGGGTGGTGGCGCGGCGGCGGCGTCGAGTGGTGATGTGATTAATGCTATGCTGGCCGATTCCGAAAGAAGAATCAACGAGAGCATGAAAGTGTTGGTTGATAAGAAAATACGCGAGGCGGACATTGACACGCGCATAAAAAGTGCTGTACGAGACGAAGTTGCGGACAAGGTGAAGGACGAAGTGGGCGACGCATTGCGAATAACGGATTTGAATCAAATGGTAGCGCAGGCGGTCGCTCGCACCAACGTGCCTGTAACGATTCAGACAGCGGTGGATGCAATGAAGCGCGACAATGACGCCAGCTTGCAGAGACTTGTGGCCGGTACCAATCTGGATCAAAAGGTGCAGGACGCTGTGCGGGGCCTAGACATCGCCGGCCAAGTTCGCGGAGCCATTCAGAGCCAGGAGACGGCCGATTTAATATCCCGCACCGCCAAGGCCGTTTTCACAAGGGTGGACATCAGGCCGATGGTGAAAGAGCAGGTGGACGCTCTGAATTTGAGAGACGGCGCGCGCATGGAGTCGAAGCTATTTTTCGATAGGATGCGAGGTGACTTTGAGCCGCAGTTCCAAGCGTCGATAGGGCAGCTGAATGCGAGAATTGGCGCGCTGGACCAGATCAATGCGGGTATAACTGCGATGAATGCGGGGGTGGCTGTGGCGGAGTCGAACTATCGCACGTTGAACGGGAATTTCTCAGAGCTGGACGGCAGGGTTCGGAGCCTTGCTAAAGAAGTGGTGGACGATCGCAAAAATGCAGCGCAGGTGTTGGAAGACGTGAGTGCCAAGATAGAAAAGAGGATTAGAGACGTGGATGCTAAAATTCCTTCATTGGTGAATAGGGTTATTGCAGCGGAGACTGTGGCTGGAAATTGTCGATTAAGTCTAGTTGGCGAAACAGAAGAAAGAGTTAAGATGCAATATAATATCAAGACTTTCAACAGACTGGTTACCCCAATAACGACAGGACTGGCCACCATTTCAGGCCTTGACGCGCGGTTGAAATTGGTGGAATCCTCGTCGCGTCGTTCGGTCAAGCGGCCAGCCGATGACGATGATGGTGGCAGAGCCGCAGGACCCCCTTCTGTTTCCGACGCGGATGTGCAGGCCGAGCTCCAGCGGCAGATCATAGCCAAGCTCCATGCCGTGGACGCCGATGTTGCAGCGAGGACTGAGATTGCGGCGGCTGTTGCGAAGATGTTGGCTGGTTTCGATCTGAGCACGTACATAAAAAACCTGCCTATGGGCGTGAAAGAGGTTGACGACAAGATTGGCGAGTACGTGGCTGAAATTCTGAATGCTGCTAAATTCGTGGACGGCGTAAACAAATACCTGGACGCCCTTGCTGATCCAATGAAGAAGGACCTAGCCGACCAGCTCAAGCGGGACTTTGCCGCGCTGAAGCAGCAGACAGCCACCGCGCCCGGCCCCCCTGATTTTGGCGTGTTCGCCACTGTTCCGCCTGCCGCCATGGCTTATCCGTAAAAAAATAGGTTTGCCCTCTTGCTCCCACCGAGTACTTAATGCCCCGACCTTCTCCCAGCACGCATATCATGAATGGAAATCGACTTTGTGACCCCTGGTGCGCACTTCCACAACATCACCGCGATGGCGGACGGCGACCACATTCGGCTCACCGGGCTCTTTGGCTCCGGCACTGGCCTTATCCCCGCGATTGTGTTTGCCGTCGGCAACGCGCCGTGGATGAGCAATCTGGACCAGTGCATTCGGAACGTGTGCTGCCTGTGGGAGATCGCGCAGGCGCTGCGGGACGCGGAGATGCTCCGGGCGCTGGGGGGTCCGTACTGTGACGAGCGGCTGAACGTGTCGGGGATCGATCTGATGAAGGGAAACGCGCAGGGCGCGGGCCAGTGGAGCGTGCGGACGATGATCCAGCCCAGCTTCGTGGCGATGCTCTTCATCAGCATGGTGCCGTTTTACATTTGGCATGAGATAATTCCGCTCGAGTGGGCGCCGCTGTCGGTGCAGTGGAACGCCGTCTGGTACGGCCAGCCCTGCCACAACGTGCAGTACGCCGGACGGACCGTGTGCGTGCACTGCGTCAACTCGAAGCCGACGAATTCGGACTACGTGTTCACTGCCAACTGGTTCCGCACGTTTCACTGCGACTGGAGATGCCGCACCGGGTTCAAGGGGCCGAACTGCGAGATCGACGTGTCGCTGGCCATTGGGCTGAGCGCGGGCGCGGCGGGGCTGCTGGCGGTGGGTCTCATTTTCTTTTGCATGCGCCGGCGGTGGTTCTGGTGGTGCGTGCAGGCGGCGGCTCCTAGGAGTGTAGTTATGGAAGCGGCGCCCGCTCCAGTTGCTGCGACGCCAAGAACTGCGCCATCGTCGCCTGCGCCAATATCGACTCCTGTCAGATCCGACATCATCACGTTTAAGGACATGCCCAGCATGAGCGAGTTCCGCATAAAATTTAATTAACAGGAGTTTCCACATCTTCCACTTGAAAAAAACGGGACTGCTGGCTCTTCAACTTGATGTGTTGCACGTCGATGTCGTTCTTGTCGTTGAAGCATATCACCGCGGCGTGCTGGACCCTCATGCCGGTGGCCTGCCGCGCGCGGACGTACTTCATGAGCTGGTTCACGTGCTTGGGCAGGACCTTGGTGCCGACCTTGAGCTCGAGAATGGTGGTGTGGTCGACTTCCAGGTCAATGCGACCGACCAGCACGGGTACCGCTCCCGACATCGCGAAGCACTCGACCTCTTTCAGACACGGAATCCCGTGGTGGTACAGGTGGATCTCGAGCATGCGGTGGTAGAAGGCTTCCGTCTGCCCGGATTTGTGGCGCTGCATGATGTGTCTGCAGCCGTGCAGGATGACGTCCATGAGACCCGCCGAGCTGCGGAACGCTGCGGGGTTGGGGAGCGGCGGCGGAGGAGTGAGCATGCTTTCCAAACGCGATGTCCATGCCATGGAAATAAACACCAGCAGGATGCAACGCATTTAAATTCTCACCGGGTGGCATCGGGCGACGATGCAAGGGCGGTTTCCTGATATTTTTTTTAAATCACCCGCGCGGTGCTCACGACCGGCGTAGTGCCGCCGAACCACATCTCCATCAGATCTAAGAACCAATGATCCAGCACCCACTCCCGCGTGCCCATGCATGTGTCAGCGTCTAGCACGGTGCCGTCGCAACGCACAAGCTGCGCAAGTCCAACCGTGCCGTCGCCGCGCACCTCCGCTCGCAGGACCTCTGCCGGAAACGCGGGCCAGATTCGCCAGAACGCCTTCCCGCACTTGAACGCGATGGTGGTCTCGGTGCGCACTTTTATCAAGTCCCGCTTAAACACGTTGGCCCATGGAGAGTTGGGCGCCGCACACACGGAGACGATGTGCTCCTTCATAATTTGCGCGACGGACGGCGGCTGCGCCTTGTCTAAGAGACTCGCTATCAGGTCACAGCACCACTTGCACCCGTTTTCGGTGTCGTTGCGCCAGGTGTGCTGTGCAAGCAAGAAGTCGTTTTCGCTCAACAAATCCACGGTGAGGTAGCCGCGCCCCAAAAAGATAATGCGCGCCCGGCAGCACAGCACTCGCCTCCGTTTGCACTCCACAAACACGCACGCCATGTGTACAAAGTTGACGGCGACGCCCGCAGTGCCCGTGGCGGTGACGTACTCGTTGACAAACTGCTTGCCTACGACGGGGTGGGTGGCTATCTCGAGTCGGATCAGTTCGGCAAACCCATGCACATTCATTCGTCCCATGGGGTTTCATGGCTTATATCTTCAAGAAAAAATATATAGGGCATAATAAACATGGTGTGGGACCACTCGAACAGCTGCCTGTCGATCGAGTTCAGGTAGTCTATTTCCATCTGAATTCGCTCCAGCCATGTCGTCCGCATCGACGGTTTCCTGTTCCCGAAAATCTTTTTTTTACGTCATTTGCACCAGCAGCTCATGCACATGCACGGCCCGGAGCGCGCCCCACCGCTGGTTAAACACGAAGGCCTGCTCGCGAGACGGCGGCTGCCATGGGGCCTTGAGCTTCAGGTGCAGGTGCTGGCGGAGGTAGAAGCGCACGCGGACGGCGCCCTTGTAGAAGCGCACAATAAACGGCGCGTTGGGCTCGCGGACGATGCCATACCGCCACGCCAGCTCGTGGTCGGACACCAGCAGCTTGTGGCAGCACCGGCGGCAGAACCGCGCCTGAAACGCCATAAACACGCGGGGAGCGGGGCCGTCGCACGCGAGGCATTTGCCGGATAGCAGCTTGATGCCCGTGATGACGCGCCGGCGGAGGCCCATGTGCGGGGGGAGCGACCACTTGGGCAGGGTGAGCAGGAGCTTCTCCCAGAGCGGCTTGTCGTGCCGGTAGCGGAGCCAGACGCTGCGGTGCGTGGCCTGGAGCTTGACAAAGGCGAGCAGTGAGGTGGGGCACGGGGCGTGCGACAGGAGGGTCGAGGCGATGAGGAGAAGGACGTCGTCCATTTTAGCTGTCTAAGTACCTGAGATACAGCACATACGCACAAAAGATAAAACCAACAAGCAGCTCGACAGAAGCGTAGAAGATTGCTAAGCTTTCAAGGCTGGCGTGACCAGCAAGGCTGCTTTGAGAATCAAATTTTGTTGTGATGGCGTCATGGCATATTTCACTCTTTAAGTTTTCTGTGGCGAACGACAGTTTGAGCACTGCAAGCACGAGACCCATCGGAATCAGCTGTACAATTCCCTGCAACGCGTTCATGTGCACATGCTCGTTATATTGGTTGATAAAGTATACAACTATCAAATAAATTAAACTGACGAGCACTGCGTTTTCAAGGTTGCTTGTGCACGCATTTTTTATCTCTGGGATGTTGTAGTCGGTTAGCATGATAAAGGCAATCACGAAAAAGACCACTGCACCAATTACAAGGATTATGCCGCCACACACTCCGCAGCATTGGGCACATTCCTCATACTCTTGATCATCGTGACGACGAGGTGGCATTTATTATTTACTTGTCTGCGTCGCTTGTGCTTTATAGCGCGCCGGCCAAAAGTACGAAAACAACGTGTGCTTGTTGTACGTCTCGACGATCTCCTGCTTGGCGTTCCTGTTAAACAGACAGCAGAAGCAGCCCAGATACACCAGGAGCCCGGCTATGAACCCGACCGTCCCGACCGTACGGTTTGCCATGTCTTCGAAGACGGGCGTGTCTTCCTCCGAGCACATCTGCGCCGAGTACGTGAACTTGGGCGGCGGCGACTGCGGGGGGTTGGTGTCGACGGACGAGACGATGTCGGAGCTGACGTCGGACGCCACGAGGCTCGCCTTCTTGCTGGCTCTTTCCGGCAGCTCCAGTACAAACGGCAGCGGCTCGGGCGCGATAACGGCACTGTCGTCTGTGGCGGTGTTCATGTCGTCGTTCTCACAGCAGCTTCGAAACTCGGGGGATTCGTTGTCATCGGCGTTAGACCCTGGCGGGGTCGGCGTCCACGAGTCGCCGGGGGTTGCGGGCAGGGCGGCGGATTCGTCGACGACGGTCACCATGTGGCGGATGGACGCGGTTTGCTTTTATAACCAATATTTTTTAAAAAATACGTTGGGGCAATCATTCAGCTGTTAGCGGAAACCTGTTTTTTTTAGGGACACTCAACCGAAATGCCAATGACCACCCTGATCGTCGAGCGCCCGAATCAATGCGGCATGGAGTGCGTGGCAATGCGTACAGCGGAATGGGAGAAATACAGCAAGCTGGTGTTCTACCCGAATGGCAAGGGCGGGGGCTCGTCGATTGCGCTGGAGTACGTGATACCGGGGCGCTTTATTTTCTCCCACTGCGGACAGGAACGAACGGTGATGCCCGGGTTCGAGGAGGTGGAGGTGGATTTGGGCTTGGTGAACGTTTGCTGGAAAGGATGCATCGCGTTGTTGGTCGCAGAACACTAAACAGCCTTGTCCCGCCACTGGATGGGGATGTGGAGGTCAGGGTGGCGGTAGCGTGCCTGTGCCTGTGCAGTCGCACCAGGAATCATCGATGAACCAGAAGTAGCAGGAACAACTGGCGCACTTGTATCTTCAGGCACTTCAGCGGTGGTTCTACCGGTCCCCGCAAACTCAATGGCCCCATCAGCTCCGCGATCCCATCCCTTGCCCAATTGAACGGGCTCCTCCTCGTACTCGCCAAGGACCCAGTCGACGAAATCGAGCCAATTGAGCTGCTGGAGCGCGGCGATGACTATCAGGACCAGGCACACGACGCCCTGGCTGCCTGCCGCCGAGAAGTAGGCGATGACTGCTATGAGCAGGAACACGCACTTGCCGGCCATGTCGGCCGTGAATGAAACGATGTCCTCAGTTCTCATGTCGTCGAACGTTTGAAACCGTCTGATCGGGTATGTCATCAAGTGCCACGTGCGTTTAACAAAGTACTGTTGGTCGCTTTCGCTAAGCTTCGCATCCTTGTAAACGCTCGCACTGTAGAAGACGCGCGCGACGAGCTCGAACACCAAGTAAAGCGACCAGCAAAGGAATAGCACGACCACCGTCAGCGAGCTGTTGTTGGTGGCGATCAGCATCAGGCACGGCAGCGCGACGATCATGTGGTAGCCAAAGGGGTGGAGCATGAGCGCGGTCTTCTGGTTGTCGTTGACGTCCTGCACGCACATGCCGACGGCGCCGAAGACTAGCAGCACGACCCACGCCAGGCCGATCTCGGCCGACAGGGGCATGGAGCCAAGCAGCGTGGCCGTGCCGAAGGCCTTGTCGTACGAGTCGGCGTCCATGAGCACGACGCAGTACATGAGCCCGATGGCCGCGACCGCGCACGCGTAGGCCTGGGAGACGGCGAACGCGCGGGATGGGGCCCGGGACGCGATGAGGGCGTGGAAAACGAGCGTGATGCACGCGATGACGAGCTGCGAGAAGGAGATGAACTGGTTGAAGGGGGTGGAGTACGCGGCCGAGAGCACGAACGCCCAGACGCCGAGGAGCACGGATTCCACGGCCCAGACGAGGTTGGCCATTTGGGCAAGGTGTCTGAAACCATGTATATAGGTTTTGGGGGCTTGGAAGGAAGCACGCATGAACCTGTATTCGCCGTGTGAGATTGTTAACCGCCGGATGAAAGCCGCTTACGACATACTCAGCCCAAAGCTGCAGCCGCAGCAACAGTGGTTCTTTGAGCACAGAACTGCAACTGAATTGCTATGGGGCTGGGAATCGGAAGACAAGGCGGTGTACATCATTGGCAATGCGGCCCGGGTGCAGGTGGCGGTGTACGTATCAACCAGCGACCCGGTCATATTCCCGCTGCTGAATGAGAAAGGCGAAGAACACGCTGCGGCGTTCCTGACGGCAATGCGAGAATTGTCATTATAAGCGATGCCCCATGTGCCTTTACGTCCAGTCAGCCCAGTGCGCGCTGAAATGCACCGCCTGGAGTGGCGAAAGACCCTTGGACCCCCCGAATTCGCGTTCTTCTCGGCGCTGGCGAACACGATGCGGAAGGATAATTTACTTCAGCACGACTTCGCCGGCAGGGCGCTCTGGGAGACGTATCGCGCGTTCGCGGGGCTGGGCAAACACCGGCGCCAGCTCAAGTTCCACTTCCTGCGGCTCACGCTGCCGTGCATGTGCTCGGGGCGGACGGGCAAGGGCCAGTTTATTTTCCACGCGGAGTTTCTCGAGCAGAAGCTTGGGGACCGCTACGACGCGTCCATAATGCTGGCGACGAGCGCGTAGCCGTGGATTGAGAGGGCCAAATGGAAGACGCAGTGGCCCCAGCCGCCGAAGTAGTCGCGGTTGATACAGGGGGTGAAGAAGAAGCCGCCGAACCAGAACGACTCGAACGCGATGAGGAAGTTCCGGTAGTCGGCGCGCCATAGCAATGGGAGCATGTAGAAGTGGGCCGCGATGTTGATCGGAATGAAGCGCCTGCCGTCGTTGGTCGTCTTCGGGTGCCACAGCCGAAAGATGTAGTACGCGTTGAACTTGCAGCACAGCGTTGTGTAGAACACGGAGCCGGACGTCGCAAAGGTGAACAGCACGATCGCCACATGCTGCATTGTCTGGTCCAGCCGGCGCAGGTCGTTGTCGATGCGGTCCGCGTGGCGTCCGAGGCCGGCTAACAGGTGATACGTGAACGACACGGGCGTGTGCATGAGCGTGCCGATTAAGATAATGGTGACCATCGTGTTCTTCGTCTCGAACGCGAGCAGCGCCGTGGTGAAGGCCGGAAACAGGATTGTTATCGCGTTGGCGAATTCTTGCGCGGGGAGCATTTGTGTATTCTAGTGACTTGAATTTATAAAAAAGCTTGTTCAGATTCACCTAGCCCTCCACCATCTCTATTACTGGCCATTGAAAAGTTTGACGCTGTGCTGCCGCTCGGTGATGCAACGGAGATCTGTGGGGATGGTGGCTCGTCTTGGGATGGCAGCATGGTTTTATCTGTCATGATTTTTGCTGGCGGTGGTCTTGGCGCACGGAATTGCGGCGACATTGGAGACCCTGTGAGCTTTGGCAGGGTATCAACCATTTTTTTTATGTCGTCGGGACCAGCCTTGGTCAACTGCTCCATGGTGTGACTCATTAGCAGCTGCTGCACTAGTGCGCGTACTTCCCCCTCTGACAAATATTGGCGTGCCTTTTTTACGTTATTGAGTGCTGCTTGGTGTCTGTCTTCCATGATCTGGCGGATGTCTATTGTGGGACTGTCGCGATTTGCAATAACAACAAACTGGGCGTCGTCAAGACCTAAAAGCTCCCTGAACCCTGGTACGCTGTACAGTCTTTGCGCTGTCTGCATTGGATTTTCACCACCCCTTTTGATTTTGTCATGATGCCTTATCACTCGATCAAACAGTGCTGTAAACTCTTCAGAATCAGTGTCAACAGCGCTTGCGACGGGCGGCAGGGGTGTGTAAATATCACGCGTTCCCAGCAGCTTCGCTATTGCGTCTTGTGAACTTTTCCCCGTTGCCTTCATTCGTGCAATCAGCTCTCTTAATCTCAGCGTGTCATCGGGTGAGGACGCTGGGGTCTCGTACTTATCATCATCATTCACTTCTTCGTGTGGGGTCTCGGGCTTGGTCAATGGTTCTTCCCGTGAAACACCATCTGACGCATACTCTCGCCGCTCTTGCACCTCCGCCAGCGCCTGCGACACCAGCATCTGGCACTGGCTCTCGACGACCGCGAGGCGCGCCCACGAGTCTGAGGATTCACTGATCGCGCGGAGGAGATGCAATTGGGTTTGTGCGATTCCCAAGTGATCCATGCCGGCCAAGCTGCAAACGGCTTTTCCCCATTGCGCCTCACTCTCAACGCCCCGAAACACATGCACAAGCGCGGCGGACATGGCGTCAATGTGTTGTATGCATTATATATACTTTGAAAATGCACAGCAAATCATGGTCGTCCTCGACAACGTGCACGTCGAAGACCGTATCATTGTGCAAAACGTCGTGGCCGCGATCGAAGCCCTCAAAGTCGACAAAATCCTCTCCTCGTGGACCGTCGACCCCAGCCCGGGCTGCTACGTCGTCAACGCGTACATCAACGACGGCGCCGACTGCGAGTTCACCAAGGCGGAGTTGGAAACAATCCACGACGTCAATCCGCTGCGCGTCGTCAGCGCGGGGCTCGCCAGGACGGGCGGGAAGCTCAAGCTCCGCGTCAGGGTGTCGGACAGGAACGAGCCCATCATGCTCACGGAGACGCAGGTTGTGGCGGTGAGGAAACGCGCTAGGTGGGCGAAGTGATTAGTCGTCGGCAAAGACGTACGGGGATTCGCCGAATATGGAAGAGAACATGGAGCGGGTGCCGGCACCGGTGTTGTGTGAAGCTGGCCGTTTTGCTCCAGGCAGGGGTCCTGTGGCTGGTTTGTGACCTGTGAGGGATTGCCGGCGAGTTGCTGCTGGTGTACTTTGTTCAGGAAGGACATACGCTGGGGCAGTATATGGTGATTTTGCTGTATCTTTGTGCCTAGGCTCTGCCCATTTATCGTTTATCAGCTTGCGAACCTCATCTACTGAAGAAGGGTGGCCGTTTCCTATTTGGTCTATTGCTGCTTTTATGTGCATACCAGAAACGCCAAATCCTGCTTTCTCTCTTGCAAGATGGTATACTTCGTTGGAAAAGGCTGCTTTTTCTGTCATATCATGCACTTCATCGACCATTTGGCGCATTGCATCCTCGCCCTGCTTCACGCGCTCATTTTCCTCGGCCAGCCACGTGTTCAGCTCTTCCACTTCTTTTTTCCAGTCCTCTTTCATCTCTGACACAGCTGTTGTGTTTTCTTTCTTGACGGTCTCAACGGCGACAGTGGTCTCCTGCTTCATGGCATCGATGGCCGCCGTGAGCGTGGCGGTGTTCTCTTTTTGCAGGGTGTCTAACTTGGCCTTTGCGTCTGCTATAAGTCCTATACGCACATTCTCAGTAATTTTGTTCTCAAGTTTGGTCTCGTCCACGCCCGCGGCGGCGGCTGGTGACTTTCCGGCGTCTTCCAGCGCTTGCAGGCGGGTGCCAAGGGCGGTGACTTTGCTGTCAGCTTCTGTTCTCGCATTTATCGCAGTGTCGGCCTTTCTTCGCAGGTCTAGTAATGTGTCGTTGACAATGTCCAGCTTGGCTTCATCCAGCTTTCTCCCGAATCCACTCAACTGGTCAGTTAACCTCGTATACGATTCAATTTGTTCCTTCGTCCTGTCGCTGTCTTCCTTCTCCCGATCCACTTGTTGCTGCTTTAGCCTCGCCTCCAGCTTACCCAGCGCGTGTTTTGCAGACTCCTTTACCACCTCGCTCTTTAGCTCCTCGAACTTCGCCTGCAGACCAGCCTCCTGCGCAGACGGGGCATTCGCCTGTTTTTCCAGCTCGCTCACCCGTTGCAGCAGCTCGGCGCTCGGCGGGGCTATGGTGGCGGGCGCGTGGCCGAGCGGCTTTTGCTCTGGGGTGGTTGACGCTGATTCACTACCCACTAGGTTATTATTTATAAAATACGCCCCTCTCCTCAACTTTAATAAACACGTTTCATACTCTGAACATATCTTTATACTCTCCCTTAAAAGTCTATTTACATTAGAAACGTCCACCAAATTCTCACAATCAATAGTCTGTAAAGGTGCAACCTCCTTCAATGCCTGCTTAAAGAGCAGTTTATAACCTAATAATAGAGCAAACATTTTTGATTCTGACTCCTTGGGGGTTGTTGCAAGTATGGCTACCCACGTCTGGGCTATTTCTAAGCGGCTCATTTGGGACAAACCACACACAACCCGTGCCCACTGTGTCTTGGAATCTATGCCTTTAAACACATTTAAGAATGCCTTTACCACACTATCCATTTGTTAGCTTCATAGACACATATATACACTGTTGTTTTATTTCAAAAAACTCCGCCAACCCCAATGAATGGGTTAGTTGGCAACATCTGCCTCGTCCTCCCCATCGCCTGATGCGCAAAGATTAATATCCACCCATTTTGATGCCACAATCTTTTTGATTTTTTCATCAATGATTCTGGCTGCAGTGTTCATACGTGTAATCAGAGCATTCATGAACGTGTCACATACTCTGAATGCTTTCACGTCCGACATTCCCATTGTGTCTCGCACAAAATAAAATTGACCAACAAACGCGACTGTTGTCCTTGAGTGTAATTCCAATGCGGCTCGGATGTCTTCGCTGAAGTCTTCTGGCGACATATCATCCACTCTTTCCGCCATGTCTTCGACATTTGAAATGCAGACGGTGTACTTCTCATACAACGCATCGAATGGAATGTTCTGGACCAGCGTGGACACCAGAGCAAACGCGCCTGCAACATGGAGCGGGATCATTTTGATGTTAACAATCGACGGTGACATTTCCGACGTGTCAATGGACACTCCCATGATGTTATTGCACAGCATTTTCTTGAACGGAGCCGAATGTTTGGCGCTGGACAAAAAGGGGATTCTGGCGCGGTTGCAACCCATTGATTCAAGGTATGTCAAAACACTGAGGTGCAATTTGGTCCACTGCGTGCCGTCGATGCTGGCTGTATTTGGCGCTGGCATACTATTAGGCACGCGCGCTACAGGCTGTGCTGGTGCACCACCAAGAGCTGATTCGGTAGAAATTGGCGCGGGAGAAGATTCCTCCTCAGCCACGCCTTTGTTTTTCTTTGACAGCCTGTACTTTTCGGATGCAGACGTCTTGGCAACATCATCGTTCTTAAGTTCGAGCTTACCGCCAGCCGTATAAAGGTCATCAGTGGTCGACATGTCAATCCAGATTTAGTATACAAATGGACTGCAAGTAAGCTCGTGGGATGTACACAGTTAGATAGATGGGAAGTGAAAATCAATGTGTATGCAACGGGGGTGTTTCAATGCATGGGTGGGATGCCTCTTATATACTGGATGTGAGAGTGTCTTATACAAAGAAACTAAACATTGGGTCACAGTAGTTTTATTTCTACCTGTTTTTATTAACAACACACACTTACCAACGGGATTCTCGGTTGGTGACAGTGGTCATCTTATCCCAATCTATAAAGACCGTTTTGGGGTTCTCTGGTGTGTTTTCTTCGCTGTGCCCTGCAACTGGCCGAACGTCGGCGCACGTTGTTACCTCACTCCAATTCATATGGACAGTGCTTGGTTCCACTGCCAAATTCACATCTTCAAGACGCCCAGCTATTGTGTGGAGGTCCGTGTGTTGAGTGCAAGTATCCGCTGTGAAGTGGTCTGGTCCTGTTCGCTGACGAGTCATTATCATTGCCCTGACTGATTCCAGTGATCTAATACGTGCATCTATCTGCTGCAGCATGGTAACCGCTGGTGCTGTGAGCATTGGCGCGTTCTCGTCATAGTAATTCAGTTTCGCATGCCCAGCCACTCCCCCGTGCAACGACGTGATCTGCTGACGCACGGCAGACGAACGAGAGCTGGTACTAGGCAGCACGTTGATTGTGTAAATCATTGGAATAATCGACAGGTATAAACTAACAGGAAGCTGTGCTACTGGTAAACTGGAGCTAATTAGATCGTGTGAAGTAAGACACTGACCTATAACGCATGCAAACACGTGCATCATGCTTTTATATGTATTTACTTTAAATTACAACAAAATTCAAATCCCATCTGCAGACGGCATGAGCCCTGGGAATGCTTCATGGAGAGGTGGCCAGGCGGTGGTTGCCAGTTCTTGCGCATAGTCAATTATCATATCCAGTTCAAGAACACATCCAGTGTGGGCAGTCTCGTTGGTGTTTGGTTGATCTGGCATGAGCCCAGGGAATGCTTCATTGAGAGTAGGCCAGGCGGTGGTTGCAAGTTCTCGGGCATAATCAAGTGTGGCATCCAGTCCAAAAACACACTCACCATGAACAATCTCGTTGATGTTCGTTTGTACCCCTACACTGACCATCATGGGCCGTTGGTAGGTGTTATTCTTCACTGTCATTTCAATTTCCAATGCCCTAATGCGCTCTGCCACATATGACATGGCCATGTTGATGTCCCTAATGGGATCCACAGACATGGTAATCGGCTCAGTTACGTTGCTTTTCCACACAAGAGACGAATGAATGGGAATACACCCACCTTCTGGAACGGGTCCAGCAAGGGCAGATGTTTGGGCAGCATACCAGGGATCTATCGCTGCTTCTGTGGCTCCAGTGGTGGAAGCAAACAACGACATTTAGGGGTTGATGTGTAATTAAAAAGCAGGGATTGTGTTCTGAACAATGCAAGTAGCAGAGCGTGTAAACTTTGGTGTAATAAGATGCAGCAAGAGTAAACTAGGATGCATGTAAAGTAGGCGTTTTAAATACTGGTTGAACATGAATTACAATATCTTTGAGAGCAAGGGAGATAGGGGGTTAAACACAACAATTTAATTTATCTAGTCCACTGTAAGCTCAGTAACAATAACATCCTTGAATAGGAATTCAACATCATATTCCAAAGAGTTGGTGGTTTGAACTGGATGTGCAGAACAAGCACGTTTACAAAGTGCATATTCACGTGATCTCTTGCATTTATCAATGACCTCGTCCATGCCATCGAAAAACGGATGTAACCACATTCTAATAGCTTTATCCACACTGCCATATTGGCCTTCTTCGCGAGTAAGGGAGTCTGAGAACAGACTGTAAAATTCTCTTGTGTCTCGAAAATGCAGAATGCAAAGTTCTTCAACTGCACCACAAACGTGTTTTACGTTGTTGGCATACCTTAAGAGACCTGTAACTTTGGAAAAATATGTGGTATATGCGCTCGCAAACAGAGTTAACCCACCTGGTATATTCCCAATGACTTTAGAAATTGTGGCAAAGGACAATGCAAGCTGATCAGGCAGGGTCGACGTTGATAGTTTGAATGCAATGTTTTCTCCAGTAAAAATGTTTATGCCGTATTTTCTTTGTAGGGGACGGGGGATAACTAGATCTTGCATGCATAAGACTTTTACGTCGTCTTTTGCAATATCATACTCAGGTGCATTATGCAAGACCATGTTATGAAATCTTACTACTCCTTCTGCGCTAGCAAGATACGATGCTGATGCTGAGTTCATAGGAAAAAGTGCAATAATGAAAATATTTGTTCGATGTGTCTCTTTCCAGATCGTAGAAAGGCAGATGTATGTGTATGCTTTCAAATGCTGGCTAAATGCACACCAGCACATTGATTTATATACCGCCCTCATCCGTAGTACAGCTCCATATCATTAATCTCCTGGCTCTCCTCCTCCCCGGCGCTATACCACGCAACGTCCCTTACGAGCTCGGCGCTGAGGCCGGCCATCTGGCTTTGCTGCCCGAGCCGGCTGTGCAGGACCATGGCGATCGCGATCAAGCGCCTGTCGCCGGCGTCGATCTCCTTCAGCAGCGCGGTGCAGTGCTTCCTGTAGAACCGTCGCCCGCGCGCCGCCTTGAGCACGGCCTTTCGGAAGGGCTTGATGGCGCCGGCGCTGCGCATGAGCCCGACGAGAACGGCCGGGTCCTCGAGGTTGGGAATGTTCTGGGCCGGGCGCTGTGCCCAGTTGATGAGCTCGAAGCTGGTGGGAAAGTTGTGCGGGTACGCCTGCGTTTTGTGCTGGACGTGGACCTCGATCAGATGGACGAGAATGTCTGGATTGGCGACAAAGGCCAGCTGCAGGCAGAGGTGGTCCATGTTCGGCTCGCCGGCGTTTATCATGGCGGCAACAAGGCTGTGCGTGTTTAAGACTGGTTCGTACCATCCAAACGGGTGATAGGAACCGAGTTGGTAGCAGTAAATCCGACTCTGCGTGCTCTCCATCAGGCTCGGGTTGTGATACCGCTTGGCTATGGCCACGAACATCGGCACCATCACGTCGTCGACGATGCGCGATTTCATCAGCGGGTTGCTCCACGCGCGATGCATTTTCGCATGCGTTTCGCGGCAGGCGGACTGCGGGGAGAGCTTGGGGTGGAAGAGGGACGCGAGCGACATGGATGGTTGCAAAAATTGAACTGTAGAGTGTACTGATGATTTTCTACAGTGGCCTCTTTTACACCGTGAATCTATTTGTGGGAAATTCGCGTGGTCTTTTTTTTATTTACACCCCTCATCCCAAAAAGCGAAACAGCTCGCCCATGGCCTCGTCCGCCCTCAGCTTGCTGATCATCGTGTTCAGCAGGTACACAATCTCCGAGTTGAACAGCTTGTGCACGCACCAGCGGCGGTAAATCACTCGGAGCAGGCGCTTGCGCTCGAAGAGCTGGTACCGCTCGATCGTGGGGACGAGGCAGGAGTCGACGAGCATGCGCATGTATCCCGTCGTGACGATCACCAGTTTGGTCAGTTTGGCCACGTCTGCTTTTTCCAGAAACCTGCCTAGCATGGCATTAACGAACTCGCGCCATCGTTGGTACGCCATGAGGACGAGGTCGGTGGGAGAGCGGGTCACCTCGGTCACAATGGCCGCGACAACCGCGAGGCCGAGGGGCATGTGCCTGCTCGTGATCATTGAGCAATTGCTGAAATTTTCTTCGGGGGAGTCCAAGCAGAACGACACGCTTTTGCTAATGAGCTCTCGCAGATCGGGACTCGTGATGTACTCGAAAATGTTCCCCTCCTCGACCGCCTTCAGAACGGTGTCGTAGCCTAGCTTGTGCAGCACCCGGTCTGTGTATTTGTGGGCGCGTCTCTTGGGCTCGAGGAGGCTGTCGTACCGTGCGCTGATGCTGAGGTTTTCCTTTGGCGGGGCGATCACACTGTCTACGTTGGCGGGGGCAACAGCCACGTTGGCGTACTTGGCGCGGCGAATGAGTCCGAGCATTATGCGGCGCTGCGATGGGTGTTTGCAAAATGAACTGTTGTATGCCTACCAAAACACCCTGTCTTAAATACACCATTCACACCATCAACCCCCTAATCTTCTTCCTGTCCATCTTCTTGAGCGCGTTCTTCACCGTGTTCTCGGTCTCGGTGATGATCTTGCACGGGACCTTGAAGTGCGCCTTGAGGCTCGTCTCCATGGGCAGGAGCTTGCGCAGCGCCGGTATCCGCGGGATCACGTGCAGCGTGTCGTACATGACGAGGCCGTGGCGCAGCATGTAGATGAGGCCGATGACGAACAGGTCGAGCTTGACGACGGGCACGAACGGCGAGAGCACCCAGCGGAAGTTGCCGGTGAAGGTCACGATGGCGATGACGCAGGCGCGGATGAGTTCCTCCATCTCCTGGGGCTCGGGCAGTCGCGCCGGCACGCGGAGGTTTCCGAGCGCGAAGCGGGTCTCGGCGAACATGGCGAGGACGCTTGGCCTCTTGCCCTCCTGCTTGAACGCCTTGGCCACGCGCGTGAACGCGGACGACGCCTTATCCTCTACGCGCTTGATCTCGCGCAGTATGCACTTCTTCGCGGTCTCCGACGTGAGCAGCACGTTCAGCCAGCGCGCGACCTGGTCGGACTCGACCCAAGCCCTGGCGCGCGGATCGTTGACGCACGAGCCCGAGGACGGCGGCGGGATGGCGGTGTCGGTGTAGCCCTGCTGGAAGTTGCGGTTCAGGATCCAGCAGCCGGTGATCTCGCACGCCTTGTGGTCCGACTCGATCTCGCCCGCGCACGTGTCCAGCGAGCACAGGTGCAGCTTGCCGCAGAGCCTGCAGCCGGCCTTGTCGACGTCGAACACCTCCCAGTCCGCGGGACCGCACCGGTGGCAGCGCGCGGGCATCGAGAACGGGCCGCGGACGTGCCACCACAGCTGCGACGGGAACGGCGGGGCCTTGGGGCGGCGGAGCATTGAAAATCGAAACGACAGGATGCTGTGTGTGTGTATAGGAAACTGTGGCTGTTTATTAAAAGGGATTCATTTTGGCAAAACAACGAAAGCAACACACAGTGTGTATGGGAAGAAACATGTGTTTATTTGCACTGGGATATGGCGACAATGACATCCTCATTCACCAGCTCCGGCCGTCCCTTCTGCAGGATTTTAAGCCCCGCCACAAGCCTCTGGCTGTCCAGCGACTCCACGAGACGGACGGTTGTCTTCACCAGCGACCACAGCGTCTGCGTGCGCTTGTAGCTCTCGGCGTCCTGCAGCAGCGATCGCATCTGATACACCCAGTGGACCGGCGCGCCGTCGGGCAGCATCCCCAGCGACATGGACGAGCGCCCGCGGACCAGCGTCTCCTCTTCAACGATGTTGGCCAGCAGGCTGCTGACCCGGGCGCGGAGCTTGTGGGCGGCGTCGGTGAGCTCGCGGAAGGAGTCGTCTTCCATGTATGGCGAACGGGAAACCGTGTGTTTTTTTTAAAAAAAAGATCAGAACAATGCACGTAACCATGGACAGCAGCGATCCGCCGGCCGTGGCGTCCTATTCGCTGATGGGCGTTCTCTGGCTGTTTATGAGCAACATCGACTTTGGCGTCATCATTGTTGTCGTGGGCTCGTGGCTCTTCGAGGTGTTCGCCGCCATCGTGTGCCGGAATCTGCAGCACAATCCCGTGTACATGCCCGATCACGAGATGCTGCAGCACGCGTGGGTCCCCGGTCCTATAATGCTGGCGGACATCAGTCTTCTCGTGTTGCGCATTCTGATCATCTTTTTCATCTGCATTCCGCTGGCGAAGTTACACAACGACTTCTTCTTCGTCGGCGCTTCGGTCGGCCTTTTCGTCGGCGCGCACTCGGCGCTGGCCATACTGGTGCGGTTCCGGGGCGTGAACGGCCTGCGCATGCTGATCATCACGGGCAAGGAGACGCTGGCGTACGGTGTGCTTACGTACATCTTAATTTTTTATTACAAAAGATAATGCACATTCACCAGCCACTCATGTACCTCACCGCACGGCAAGCGACCCTACTGCACGGCTGGCTCTGGACCAAGCCCACGCTCTCGTGGAGGGACGTCGTGGCGCGGAAGCTGACGTTTCAGCAGCTGATCAACGTGGGGATCCCGATCCGGGAGATGGTGACGATGCAGGCGGACCCGAAGGAGTGGGTCAAGCACGCGCAGGCGGGGATACGGCACCTGCCGCTGATGATCGAGTGGCCCGCGAACCCGTTCGACCACTTCGGCATGGACCTCGCGGACCTGCTGTCGATGCGGCTGTCGGTGGTCGACCTGGTGCGCATGGACGTGACGTACGACCAATTAAAAAGAAACGGCCTGAGTGCGCGGACGGAAGCGATGTTTAAGTTCAGTCCAGAGGAGTGGGAGTTGCTTGGGGCGCCGGAGGTTGAAAAGCGGACGCTCATTAAATGGACGTGATGGTGCTAGGCTTCAGCGCGTTCGCCGTGTTCGATGCGCGCCAAGCATATATAAAGATGAGGAGCCCATTATAAGCGATGGACGAGAAAGATGTTCTAGACTGCGAAATAAAGAGACTGGAACAGGAGCTGAAATCAATCTTGTGCTCCGAAAACGTGTGCTTGGGAGCAAAGCTTGACCTTCAATTTCAAGAGAAACAGTTCATTGATTGGATAGCTCTGCTCAAACCCCAAATGCTGAAAATGTTTGGCAATCTGTTTAGATTAAAATACGACGTGCACACGCGCACAAGAGCTAACGGTATAGCGTATGGGCTGTGTGACAAACAAAGTAAACAATTCGCCCCGTTTCTTGTGATGTGTCTGTACAGGAAACGACAAGATGTCTCTGATTCCTTTACATCTGTGACAGTGCATGTGTTGCATGATTCAGTTGCTGCTCTTGAGGCGTCATTTGTAAGCGCAGATAGCGTTGACGACGTTCTGCCCAGCGAGCTGGACGATGCCAAGATGGTTGGATTCTGCTCTGAAAAGGATCAATCAGATTTGAGTTTCATGGAAGGAGAAGGAGAATGCCTTTCAGCAAGTTTACCAATCAAGTTTAAAAGTGGGTTCTTGCCTTGCCTTCGGGGCCTATTGGCGAGAAAGTTTATTTCGGTATGGTGCATATGTAGAGAGATTAGAGATCAGATCGAAGAAGAGTTTTCAGGGGACGTGGCCTGTCACAGCGTAAGATTGGAATGGAAGTATCTCCCGGATGGTAGGATATTTCTTTACCTTCGTAGCGATGTGGATACGAATTGGAATCCTATTGTCATGACCATAGGTCCACGTGCTAATTCTAAAGAGTTTGATGTTGTTCTTTTTGTATGTACCCCTGAGGAGTGGATGCAGCTGCTTACGGCCAAGACCCCTCAAAATCTTAATCCACGCTCAGTATGGCTGTCCCACCGAATCGACCCCACGCTGGATTTCGCATTTCACAGGTGCACTATCACAGTTTCAAAATCCCTTACGCGTACCAGAGAGAGGGTGGCCTACACAAACGGATTTATTGCATACTGCATTCATTGCTTACATCTAGCATGGCGGAAATAACACCAATTTATTCATCATCATCATCGTCCCGCTCCAGCCTGGCCCCCGTGAACAGCGGGGCGCGGCAGTTGGGGCAGTCGTGATGCTCGCTGGACCCAATCCATCTCAGCAAACAGTCGCGGTGGAACATGTGCCTGCAGCCGGTGCGAACGTTGGGACCGCGCTCGTGGCAGATCGAGCAATCGCCGCGCGGGTCGGGCACGAACTCGAGCCGCCACCACCGGCCGGGCGACAGGCTGAACACCCACTGGTCGTCCTTGTGGGCGAACTCGATCTTGTGGGCGGACTTGGTCACCTCCAGCTTCTGTGCTTTGTCGCCAATGAGCCCGTCCCACTTCCGCCTGATCAGAAACTCGACGAGCTCCTTGCACGCCTGCGCCGACACGGGCATCAGTTTGTGCGGCAGGAGCAAGTGGGTGTTCTTCTTCTCGTTATCCAGATTAAACAGCAGGGCCGTCGCCAGCACCTTGCTCGTGTCCGCGTCTGTGTTGCTCGGGTCCTGCCGGGCGATGATCTCGGCGCACTCACCGACCGACGACGCGATGTGTTGCATGGTGAAAAGGAAAAAAACAGGTGCTGTGAATTTCCTATACGCTGCGTGTAATGAGACACTGGCTTTTTAGTAAGCGAGATTAGGTTCCTTGCATACAGGACCTGGTCAATTCCTTATATATTGTTTAGCACCCTCGCTCCGATGACAATGAGCTCGCCGCCGACCTCGCCGCTCTCGTGGCGCCGCCCGAACTCGGGGCCTTCACGGGTATTCGCCTCCTCCATGCCCCCGTTCAAGGGCAAGCCACCGTGGGTGTGGATTCCGCCGGAGGAGCCGGGATTCATTGCCGTTCCCGACGAGAGCAAGCCGGCGATCATTGACAAGGCGGAGCTCGACATCGTGTCGTACAACATCCTGTCGCTGGAGCTCACCAAGGGCGACTACTACCGCAACCTGGACGGGACCGTGAAGATCGACGACCACGATAAGCGCGTGTGGATGCTGAATAAGCGTCTGGAAAAGTGGATGGTTGAGGGCAAAGTGATCCTGCTGCAAGAGGTGACGTACAGCTTCATCATGAAGTACGACTCCAAGCGCGGCCACAACCTGAACAAGCACCTGCACGATCTGATGAGCCGGCACGGGTACGAGTGCTACTACAACTTCTACAACTACGTGCCCGCGCGCGAGATGTCGGGCAAGATCGTGCCTGGGAACGGAACGTGCACGCTGGGCCTGGCGACGCTGGTTCCGACCCGACAGCTGCGCGTGGTGCAGTCGAAGCTGCTGCGGCCGTGGGTGCATTCGGAGTACATGGCGGAAGATCTCAAAACGCTGGACGCTATCACGGTGGAGATTGAGCGGCTGGAGCAAGAAGAGCTGTCGCACGCGCTGTTGACCAAGCTCGAGACGCTTCAGGCTGAGAAGGAGACAGTGCACTACAAGTACCGCTACAACATGCCGACGTACGCCGACCGGACCGTGATCATGCTGGCGCTCGAGTCGCGTGCCAACCCCCGCCAGCGCGTCGTTATCGGCAACATCCACATGCCGTGCCAGTACCGGGACCCTCGCATCATGGTGCGCATCGCGGTGAAGACGAAGAAGAGCATTTTAGACTGGATGGAGGGGGCTTCGCTGGACCAGTGCCCGATGGTGCTTGGCGGCGACTTCAACTCGGACCCCAACGAAGGCAGCGGCGCGTACAGGTGCTTCAACGGGGCGCTGGAGCTGGGGGATACGCTTATTGAGGAGCACAAGTACGTCTCCGAGAACGAATTCAAAGCATGCGTCACGAACGAGAAGTGGACGGACCTCGTCGCCGACCATGCGCAGGGCGTGTGCACCAACTACGGCTTCACCAAGCGCAATTACGAGGAGTCGCTGCGCAAGTTCAAGGACTTCATGGAGGGCCTGGCGTATTCGGCGTCGGTGCTCGCGGAGCCTATTCTCCAGCTGCACTCGATTGAGGCGATTCTGCGCAGCGCGGACAACAGCACGCTCGCGATCACGGACCGGAACAAGCTCTCGGAGATCGTGCACCGGGCGCGCAAGGAGCGGGGGCAGTTTTTCAAGCCGCGGGTGCTCGTGCTGGACCACTTCTTCCTGCGCGACCGGGGCTGCCTGCTGGAGAAGGTCGTGTCAAGGAGAACGTTTATTTACGAGATCATCGGACGCACAAAGGGCCACCCGATACCGGACCTCCACAGCGTGAAGGAGCCCAGCGATCACCTGCCAATTTTCCTGACCTTGCGCTGGAAGCCATCGTCCGATACGTCGTCGTCGTGATCGCGGTCGCGCTTTTCAACGGGGGGAGTGTGCCGGCACAGCCCGTGCGCGATGAGCCGCTGCTTGATCTCGTCGTACGACGTGGCCACCACCTGCCCGGTCCGGCTGTCGAAGGCGAGGACGCTGAGGCAATCCCCGGAGATCACGATCTGGTACAGCGCGACCGAGTCCGACCACGCGTGCCCGTCGAAGTACGCATCGCCATCGATGAAGTAAATGTTGTACGGGTCGCCCAAACTTTGCGCCACGCCCAACACGGTAGTTCGGTGCTCGATGATCCAGCTTCCTAAGTCGCGCATGGTACGATGAGCAAAGTTGCGAACCGCTTCGCAGGCGTGCGGAAGATCGTCGGTCTGGCCGAAGCGGATGATCGAGTGGGCCATTATACTGTGCTTCGTGTGCAATCAATGACTGGATAGCGGCGTGTTTCTGCGGTGGCAAAAAAACAAGTTTAGGTGCATGCATGAGCGCGTTTTCCGTTTATATACTTGCTTGTACACACGTATTGCTTTTTTTTAACGGCTACGCGTGACACCATGAACATTGCAACCTTTCCCGCGACCATCACCGACTGGATCACCCGCGACGAGTCGCACCGCGTGGCAGATGCCGAGCAGGATGCGCTCACCGAGGAAACGCACGCGCTGCTCAAACTGCACTTTGGGGGCGAGATCGGGGCGGTTCCCCGGGTGAATCTGATGCCGTGTGCAACGCGCTTGCAGCTGCCGGCCGGACAGGAGACCATGTTTATCGGGATGGCCCATTTCCCGCAGTGCGTCCGGCGGGCGACGCTCGATAAGTGCGAATGGTACACGCAGCGCGGTCTTATGTGTCTGATCAAATTCAACTTCGAGGACGGTCCGCGCATGCTCGCGGTGCACACGACCGAGGAGCTGACGATCCGCGTCGTGATGACGGATGCGATTGGCACGGGGATTATGCTCAGCACCACACCAAGAAACCAGCCGCTCACGTTCCTGATCAACATATCCGTGGTCGACGCCCACCGGTGCTTCCGATGCGAGAGGACCGACAGCCATCTGCTCATCTGTCAGCGCTGCCGGAACGTCGGAACCTACACGCGGTACTGCTCGCGGGAGTGCCAGGTTGCGCACTGGGCGCTGCACAAGGGTGTTTGCGGAAAGTGAGCAATATTTTATTGGGGGTTTCACAAACTCTGTCCTGAAATGCAAACATCGAAATATTCATACGGCCGCTGCACAAGGGTGTTTGCGGAAAGTGAGCAATATTTTATTGGGGGTTTCACAAACTCTGTCTTGAAATGCAAACATCGAAATATTCATACGGCCTCGCGCTGCACATGGCCCTGCCGAACACCCGGAGCTTGTCCCCCAGCCTGTTCTCCCCGTCCAGCGCCGTGCGCAGCGCCTTCGGAAACGCGACGCTCGTCTTGGCGTTGTAGGTGACGGTGCCGCCGTCGATGGCCGAGTTCGTGTACACGCCGTTTCCGCGCTCGTAGTACTGCTTGCGCCGCGCGGCGTCCTGCTCGTACTTGGGGTCCTGGCCCGAGGTGAACTTGGCGACCGTGATGGAGCTCGGGTCGTTGAGCGGGTCGAAGCGCTTGCCGTCCTTGTTGAACATGGGAATCTCAATGTCCCAGATCCACTGCACGAGGTCCCCGGTGTCGACTTCGAAGGGGCCGTTCAGGATGGTGCGCATGCCCCCGATCATCGACGTGCAGACCGTATCGCCCGACAGCGGGTGCGCGTACGCCATGCCGACCGACACGCCGGAAAAGTAGAACTCGGGCATCTCGGTGATCTGCTTGCGGGCCACTTCGTTCATCACGGGGTCCCAGTGGTCCATGCGGCGCTCGACGGTCCTGATAAACGTGTCGCGCTCGGCGAAGGTCTTCGGATTATGCCAGAGGTAGATCAGGTAATTGCGCGCCGACTGCTCCATGGCGGCCAGGGTCGACACGACGGACGGGTACGCCTTATTTCGGTGGTTCCCGCGGCCGTTCTCGTTCCTGCGCACGGGGCGCGACACGCCGATGACGAGGTCGTCCTTGTGCACGCAGAACGCCTGCTTCTCCTTCTGCAGACGGACCTGCTCGAAGCCCACCCACGACACCAAATGGTCGAAGCTGGTCCTGACGGCCACCTGGTGGCGTGCGGCGGAATCGATGCGGGTGGATGTGGCGCTGGCAACGTTGGGTCCTGAGTGGCTCATGGGTGCGTGTTTTATGCCGCGAGTGGATTGCGCGGGTTTATATACAGAATGACTATATAAGTTTGTTCATGTGCAGCTCATTGATTAATCACCTGATTTACGCTCTGCAAACCCCCGATACACAGCATATATATCGCTACGCACATGTCGTTTGAGGTGTCGTACCGCGACTGCAACGCCACGATCCCCGCTGAGACTGGCCGAGACTACGGGCGCGAGGATTTCTCCCACAAGCCCGAGCTCATGTCGTCCCTCCACTTTCGGGTGGTTGCCGCGACCCGCGACTCGATTCAGGTCGTGCACTGCGGCAAGAAGGACGGGGTCATCGAATACAGCGGTTCCGGCATCGCAATTCCCACCACCCGCGGCAACGCCCTGCCGTTCGAGCTGGCGGTCAACGACGTGTACCGGCCGATGCACGACAGCAGCCTCAGGCTCAAGCTCGTGCCGACCGTGCTGGTCACGATTGATGAAGTCGTCTGCCGAAGCATTCGCGGCCACATTTTCTCTGGCTTTGAGGAAGAACGCAAAAAGGACCGCAGGGTCAAGCCCAAGGACGCCAAAAAATACCTTCCGCACGACGTGTACCTCACGCAGTTTATTGGCAACGGCCTCGCGCACAGGGTCACCCACAACAAGGATGGGGCCAAGTGGCTGCTGAAGATCCGCGACGAAAACGAGAAGCTGGACCAGATGGTTCGCCGCGAGGGGTTGGACTTTCACCAAACTGCGGACGGGTACATTGCCCTTCCGGCCCGTGTCGTCGCGGAGCGCCAGGCCCTGCTCGCCCGTGCGATGGCCGAACCCACAGAGGAAGGCGATGAGCTTGGCGACGACGATGAGGACGATGAGGCGGGATCAGACGCAGAGTTTCTGATGAACGACGACGAGCTCATTGCAGATGATTAATAAGATGCAGCTTGCTATCTAGCATCGAGTCCAGCGCGTGCCGAATCCGCTCGATCGTGTGTGTTGTCGCTGTGGATGACCGATACACATTCGTGTTGTCGAGGTAGGCCTGCGCACAGTCTTCGCAACTGTCGTCGAAGACGCACTGCACGAGAAGAATAAAGGGCAGGTTCACGTAAATTGGATAGACCATGACGAACACCAGGTACGGCATGCAGAGCCAGAGCGTGCTAAAAATGAACATGCACACCTCTGGGACGACGAAGAACCCGAAGCGGATGCAGATGGCGATCTCAAAAGCGAGATACGGCCTGTGCATGATGAGTAAAAAAAAGAGCGGTTTCCGGTTCCTTTGCGAAGAAAAAAAATCCCATTGTGCGCAACAATGCAGCACACCGAGCTGGTCGAATGGCTGGGCAAGACCAAGACGGCCGCGCACCGCAAGATGGCCGCGCACCTGAAAACGTTCCCGGTCGACATGCGCTTCGAGGATCGCGTGCTGTGCGGGCTCCTGCAGTATCACCCCAACAAGAAGTTCTCCAGGTCGGGCCTTTCGTTTGTCATGAGCGCGCGCCCGCCGTACTACTCGAAGGCGCTGTACGTGGAGGCGCTGACGGGCGGTCTCCTGGATTGCTCGTGGTCCAAGTGCATCGAGAACCTGTATGGCAAGTACAACGTCGAGCGAGAGAAGAAGGCCAGGTGTCTCAACGCGCTGCGCAACGAAGCCAGCATGAGCGCCAAGAGCAAGGCCGCCCACGAGACGTACGCCAACGGCGGGGACTGCGCGGTGTGCAAGAAGTCGTTCTCGCGCCTCGACATCGACCACGACGGCAAGCCATTCGCGCAGATTGTCGACGAGTTCATGGAGAAGTCGAAGCTGGACATCACGATGCTGAAGATCAAGTTCCGCAAGAACGCGTACCAGCTGCAGCAGCGCGTGCTGAAGAAGGCGTGGCGCGCATTTCACGACGAGCACGCGGAGCTCAAGGGCGTGTGCCACTCGTGCAACTGCTCGAAGGGCTCGGGTGGTTATAGGCACAAAAAGCAGTGATCTCTCACTATAAAAGATACCCTCTGCGTATGCATATATCACTCTGGAAGCAAATATAGCACACGTTGACAATGAGAGTCTCAGCGCAAGGAACCGCCGATTCGCTGCAGATGGTTTCGTGCTTGTTCATTGTTGACACCGACACGCTGCTCGCGACTGTTACTCTCTCGACCATATACTCCGTGCCTCTGCGCTTCAATCTGACGAAGGTGAAGCTCAACGCGTCCAACAAGAGCCTGACGACCGAAAAGAGAATGCAAAATCACATCATGAGGTATCTGACGGCCAGCACGCCGTTTTCTGTCGCCGACAAAGACCGAAGGGAGCTTACCCATTCACCAAATCTCGTGGAGTCGTATGCAATCGAAGACTTTGAACTGATTGTGTGCGTGCGAGTTGGCGATGATGTGCACGAGTACTCAGGCCCGCTTGATGCAGACATCCATTACAATCCCTATCGCGAGATGAGTGGAGCGTATGACCTGAGCTTGGTCGTCGACATGGGGAGACTGGTTGCAGCAGTATATGACAGCAGGGATCCAGACACTCCATACGAGTTTTGGATTGAAAACATGGAGCACACGAGCTCCGTTGCCGGGATTCTATCGTATACCATAACAGGAGATTCTACTTTGAGAAAGCATCTGAACACCTATTACGACAAGTTGATCTTTCGGGATTTCGACTGGGATACCTTTAATGGGACCCGCTCTGTCAAGTTCGTCAACCCCAGCTCCATGAATCATCGTCACGTGACCATTTTCGGCACCGTGATGTAATTAACGATTTTCTTTATTAAAACAAAAACAAAACACACACACCACATGATTTTTTCCATGCAGTGCAGCCATGACGAAGCCATCGAGCGGCAGCTGTGTGTTATGTGCTTGCGCAGCGTGCGTAGAGGGAGGGTGTGCATATGCTTCCGCGTTGCCGGCAAGGCCTCGCTCGATGGCACCATCCACGTGGAGACGTTTCTGACGTGCCGGCACTGCTACGACACGACCATGAGCGACTACTTCGACTTCGCCGACGACTACATCTGGAAGAACTCGTACTTTAAGTTTCAGGACGACGGCAGCCCCTTGCTGTACCAATTTGACGACCGTTTCCGGTGTGTTCCGTGAATTGGTAGAAGATGCGCCAACTGTGTTGGTTACGCCGACATGGACGACATCGCCGCACTGAACCACACGCTCGAAGCCGGCCTGGACCTGCCCGATGGCATATGGGACCACTGGCTGTGGCACATGGACGCCGCCGAGCCCGCCTCCGTGGACTGCCTGCTGAACAAAATGCACCTGATGGGTCTGATCATTGCCCGGTACCGCGCGCTGAAGGAGAAGGCCCTCTCAAACGTCGTGCTCGCGCTCCCGCGCATCATCCACTCGTCCGCGATGGTCTGCGACCTGACGCCGCGGCAGCTCAAGGACGTGCTTGAGGATTTGCAAATGCACTGGAACGAGTACCTGAACGACCCCGAGACGTCCGACGCGCTGGTCGACACCGTGGACGCCTGCATGGCGCGCTTCGGCGAGATCAACATGAAGTCCCGCGTGATCGACGACGTGAGCATGATGGACGACAGGGACCCCGGCAGGCTGAACCAGGCGACGATTCGGCGTTTTGTGAGCATTCTGTTCGTACTATATCGGCACCTGCACATGTTCCACGGATGTCAGCGGGTGGATCCTATCGATACCTCACACATCGAGACGACGCAGGAGTTCCACGTCCAAGCCTCCATGGAGTGTTTCTACCGCCACTCCATGCACATGGACCTCCCGCCAGCAGCCCGGCTTCTGTACCGACAAGACTTCGCCGGGTTCTACAACTGTATATCCCAAGTGGTGTACTTCCACTTTCCGGCATACGAGAGACGGAGCCAGTTGACGCTGATGCAGATACGCGCTGGGAAAGACGCACCGGTGTACTCCCTCGCGCCGCTGATGGAGATGTACCCGGATATCCAGCTATGCTACGAAGACGAAAACCTGCAGGAGAACGCATGGAACTGGGTGATAATGGGGCCGCGCGTGTATTTGGTCAGCCCAACACTCGAAATTTTTTACTCAACAAATCTCACAACCGTCCTTGCGCTCAGAGAGCAAAAAACCTAGCGCGGACCAGCTCCCCTGTGCTTGTCCAACAGAAGCCGCTGCCGCTGGTTCAGCCCTGCGTTCCCGTTGCCAACGAGAATTCGTCCCGCAACCTGCACGGCCTGAGCTAGGCGCAGCGACAGGATCTCCGCGAAGGAGGGGGGCGGCGGGCGGCGGACTCGCGGAGGTGGCGCTCCACGGCCAGCCAGTGGTGGGCGAGCAGCAGCAGCCATGTACATGTTATTCTGCACATAGTGCTGGTGGCTCTCGACGCGCATCCGCTGCAGCTCCAGCCGCTCGGCGGCAAACTCTTCTCGGGTGCGCTGCATCTCGGCCCGCATGGCGTTGTGGTGGTCCTGCTGCGCGGCACGGAGCTCGCGTTGCGCCCGGTCGCGCTCGATCAGAGCCTGCTCCATCAGTGTTTGGCGCCGGGCCTCGTCGGTGCGCTCGCGCTCAAGGGCGATTTGCATAACCAAGGCCTCGCGCCGGATGTCCGAATCCACGTGCGCAGGAATGACCGGCTCGCTTGCGTGCACGTGAACAACCACGGCCGGTGCTGCTGCTGCCATGGCCGCCGTGGGTGCAAAAATATATGAGTTCTTCGCCACCTCGGCATCGAGCCACGCCTTGAATTCGGTACCGAGCACGTCCGCGCTGACGTCGGGCGCACGGTCGGCGAAGTAGTATCGCTTGCGGCCGGTGTAGTCCAGCGCGTTGCTGGCGAGGCAAAATGTGTCCTCGAGGTAAATTCTCTGCGCTGCGTTCGTCGCCTTGGTCGTCGCGGTGCGGTTGTACTTGTCGACCGTCAGGACAAACCATCCGGGCATGGTGATCTGCGAAAAAAGAATGGCGGTGGTTTCTTCTAGCGTTTTAATTATCAATTAAAAAAAACAGTGGCTGTTGTTGCATGCCAGCGCAACCGCGCGGATTTATATACTGCCAACGTGTCAAAATACGTATCGATCGCCGCCATGAATCGAGAGGATGCCTACAACCAGCCCGTGTGGTGCATCAAGACGCCGTACGGCGACGCGCTCCGTGGCGAGTGGGAGATCACAGCGTGCTCCGAGTGCATTGAGCCGGTGCCGTCGCTGATTGTGCCCGAGCACGTGTCCAAGGACGGCTTCCGCGTGCTGCTCTTCTCCAAGGACGACCTGCCGCCGGCCAACAACACCACGGCCGTCCGGAACATCTGCGGCTTTGTGTCAGAGTTCGCCGTCATGGCCAACCATCCCGCGTGGCGCTGCCGAAGAAGCACGCTGGGCGCGTTCAACGAGGCCTACACCCTGCGCGGCGGCAACGTCATCTTCCTCCGCGGGAAGGCCATCTTCAAGGGCGGGGTGTCGCACGAGGGCGTCGTCCACACCATGAGCAAGCTGCTGGCCTCCCCGAGCACCATCGGCCTCAAGACGTACCTGATCGTCGCCACCGCCCACCTCGGCCGCAACGTGTGCGTGAACCAGGGCTGCCTGATTGAGCAGATGCTCGACAAGCGCTTCCCGGGCTGCAAGGTCATGCGCCGGCACGAGGAGCTGTCGAATGCCATTATCTTCTACATCAACGAGTGGAAGAACTTCGACGTCCCCAAGAAGATCGCCCCGGACCTCGGCACGGTCTCGATCTCCAGGCGCGGAGTCATCAACGCCCGCTTCACGTGGCACGACGGCGTCGAGTGGACGGGGAACGACGTCTGGATCAGGCTGACGGATAGTGTTAAGGAGTTTATCAGGGAACTATGCTAGGCATTCTTGGTGGCGGTGGTGTGTACAGAGCTCGAGGCACCAGTCTCCACGACCATGGGTATAGAGTGTTGGGTCCGAAATCCCCGAGAGTTTCGTCGTAAAGGTTTGTTTCTATTAACGCAGCGGCGGCTTCGCACTCAATAGTGTCTGCCGTCTCAGGTGTAATATTTTCATATGCTTCCAGTAAATAAGATATGGTGTCAAGTGCTGGATTTGAGTAACGATGTGTGTTTCGTAACATCACGAAAGGAACATCATCGAAGTGAGTATTGTTTCGTAAACGACGCGCGGCTGCAAGCAATACGTTATCATAATCAGTGTAATGAGCAATCAGTCCATCAAGAACGTATCGAATAAAAGCGCGTGAAACCCGCCTGTATCTACTGGCGTTGTATCTGGTGTTATCTTCCGTCACCCATCGCGCCTGAAGAAACCGGTCGACGCGCAGCAGCGTGTTGTGCATCAGAGCGCTACCGCTACGAAACCCGCCGCTTATGTACAAGAAACGCCCACTTCCCGCGCGCAAGCTGTGATACACACCCAATATTTTTTTGCTCGCAGTACATAAGCGCTTCTTTTCCCGGAGGCACAGTAGATCGCATGAGCTTCTTCGACAAGCTCTCGAACGTGCGCAAGCCCGATGTCGTTATGAACTCCGGTCCGCTGCCGACGCATGGCCCGCCGTCGTTTCCGAACGCGAAGATCAACTACAACAGCGACCTGCTGAGCGGGATCTCTCCGTACGAGTATGGCGAGCCGGACCACATCTCGTCGCAGACCAGCTACACCAACATCGCGCACCGGATCCAGAAGATCGTGCCGTGCATCCACTTTCCGAACGCGAATTCGGAAGGCTCCTTCCCGCTGAGCCACGCCGTGGACACCGGCGACATCGCGTTCGTGCTGCGTCTCGACCGGCGCTCGAATGTGATGCGGGGGAACGCGTCGTTTGAGCGGCTGCAGCTGTCCAGGGCCGTCGACCCGCTCGTGAACATGCAGGCGGTGAACTACCTGCTGGCGGGCATTCAGCGGTACTGGAACAATCTGGACATGACCAACTGGCAGCAGCTGCTGGTGGACCTGCGCTTCGTGGACGACGTGTACTCGGACCGCAAGGCGTTCAACGTGTCGGACGCGATTCGCTTCATCACGGAAGTGGCACGCCCGTTCGGGATTCCGCACACGTCGGAAATGCAGGGCGGCCAGCACGAAGGCAGCAGCAAGGCGGTGACGTTTCCGGTCAACTTCGTCTCGGCCTTCCTCGTGGACGGGCGCGTCGACAACCTGTGCAACGTCTTCAACAACTGCAACATCTCCAACGGCGACGAGCTGATCCTGAAGCTGGAGAAGCTGCCGATCTCGACCAAGGACGGCAACGTCAAGTACCACCTGAACCACTGGTCGAAGCAGCTCGCGGTGCAGCAGTTCAAGTTCGAGCCCGGCGGCGTGAACACGGCGTGGCAGATCGTGCCGAGCGTCCTGAGCACCTACGAGCCGCGCCAGGTCAGCGAGAACTACGACTACCGCGAGCACGGGTACTGGCACATTCTGCGGTCGCAGGTCATGGCCAAGACGGAGTCCGCGGACGACTGGCGGTACGAAGCTTCGAATCGCGGCATTTACTACGACGATCGCGTGGTCCTGCGCGGCGCGCTGCTCGAGGGCACGTTCACGCCGACATGGGTCGAGCACATCAAGTGGAAGCCGCAGAAGGGCGTGAAACGAGCGGCGCCGGACGCGACGGACCCAGCACCCTCCCTGCGGCGAGACGAGACGGGCTGGGTGTGGGGCGCGCGCGATGGCGGGGCATTTTTGGGAAGCAAGGCGGCCACGCTGGCCCCGGCGGCTACCTGCGGCATCACCCTGAGCGCGGCGGCGCCGACCCTGGTGGCAACGGCCCCTGCGAGCCTCGACAGCGCGGCGGCGCCCGCGGATTCGGCCAAGGCAGCATCGACGAAAAAGCCGCGACGGACTGTGGGCATGGCGGTTTCGCTCACGTCCGAGTCGGCCACGCCGGTAGTTGTGGAGTCGCTGGGGACGGGGGGTGTATAAAAGCCTGCGTTGTCGTGATAAATAAATGGCTGATCGCCCGCCGAAGCGTCCTGCTGAACAGTCACCTGAATACATTGGACCTGGTCGTAAGCGTCCGGATTCAGCGCCTGGCAAAGTTGGTATGGGAGCTGGTGACGACGGAGATGTGCACATTTCAGATGATGATGGCGAAAGCGATGACGACGGTGGCATGGCTGCATCAGGTGCACCGCCCTTCGCTTTCAGTGCTTCCCCAGGTGTGCCGCGACCTCGCCCAGAAACAGCACCAACAAAAAGGAAGACAGTGGCACTTGGCACAGATGATGAACAGGTGAAAAAATCTTTGAGAAGGAGCTTCAACATATGCCCTATTTGTAAAATGCCTTTGAGCATTGATGCCATACACGTTCCAGATCTAAAATGGAATTCAGTCCAATCATGGTTTAAAAGCAAGCCAGCAAGCATTATTCAGGACGGTAAAGGCAGACCAATTAATGCTTTTGGATTGGCGCCAGGTGTTATTACAAAACATTCAGTTGGCTACAACAAATGCCATTTTTTACACAATGTCGCAAGCAGCAACTCGCCCTCCTTTAATGGAGTATGGCAACACGGAGTTGCAGTTTTAGGTGATGGTATAAAGGAACTTAAGCCCATAAAGGAGTTTGTGGGAGAAGATCCAAAGACAGACGAGTTCTTGAAATGCTTAGACGTTAACAACAGTATTTTCAAATTGGTTGTACATAATCCAGATGGTGCCCCTAAAAAAATTTCAGATGGTTTCCTGTTCAACCCACTCAACATGGATACTTTAAACAAGGTCACCGACCGAATTTCATCGCACACGATTGCTGCGTGCTGGGACTGTAACAGCAAAATGACTCAAACAGATTACATCAAACCCATATTCTCCGCTTTTTTTTCAATGCCCATCCCGTTCCCGGAACTTGGGCAAAGGCATGCTCAAAGAACAAACGTGGAGCTGCATTATATTTTACTTCAGATTCTGCTATCTACAGCCAGTGTCTTTGATGCTAATGCCGCCCCAAGAATGGACAGTGGTCTCCAGGCATTTCAAATGGATAGAGATATGTCCAGCACATGGAGGCTGAATCTGGGAATCACCTGGTGCATGCTCATGATTATGTCCAGTCAGTGGAACATTAAAAAATTGGACAATATGACCAAACACCATGAAATTTACATGTTGCACGGAACGTCGGATTTTTATCTATCTTTACTTCTTTATATTGTATTTGCTGCTAACTATCCACAAGGGCGCGATGACATGATGCATTTTGAAGAATTTCATTTCTTTTACATAACAAACTTTGTGTTTTACTTGAAGAAAAGGGGTGTTTTGGCAGCATTTGCATCGGATAACAACAATCTATCGGCTTCCATCCTGCATCGTGGGGCAATGAGTCCTCCTATAATCGCTGCAGTGCAGTGGAAGGAAATCAAGTCAATGGATTGGCCAGAGTTTTCAGAGACGCTTGCACTACGGAACGTGCCTCTCACTGTGCAACTCTTTCACACAAAGGTCACTCAATTTATTAAAGAGTACTTTCAGCCATTGTGTCAGCAACTGTACGCGTGGACCCCTGGCAATGACCCAGCACAAATCACGTCATTCTTTCCATCTCCTGATCGTGTTAAAGCCCTCACCGCAAGCGCAAACCAGCAAACAGATCTTTCAATTCATAACTTTATAACTGTCTTAGGGGCGTCAGACCGCTACTGGTTCCCGTTCAAGCACATCACCATGGTGCAAATAGCCAACGCGCTTGGAGACGCCTACGCCTTCACACATCCCAACTTCAAGCCCATGTTCAGCCTCTGGTACCACCACGCGGCCACGTCCGCCCTGCTGCTGTCGCGCGCGCCGTCGCTGGTCGAGTCGCACCGGACGGAGCAGGATGAGGACGACGACGACGTTGGTTTATTACTGTCGCGCCGGCTCACGCTTAATTAAATCGCTTGTCGTTGCGCACTTCCGCGCCGTAGATGTTGGAGACGAACGTGTGCACGTGGAGTTTGAGCTGCTGCTGCACGTTGAGCCGCACGGGGATGAGGCAGGAGTAGTCGACGTTCTTGTTCCGCGAGAAGTCCGGCTTCCAAGAATTAATCACGGACTGCGTCGTGTAGTTCTTGGCCCACGCGGGTTTTTCATCCTTGCCACCGACCGCGCCCATCCACTCCATCAGGTTCACCATCTTGAACCGGTACACGGTGAACAGCGCGCTCAGATTCCACGACTCGGAGCTCTCGGTGAGCGATGTCCACGGCTTGACGCGCTTGATCGACAGCGAGATCGGATTGGACTTGTCCGGGATCTCAAACGCGCCGGTGTCGACGTCCGCCTTCACGGCAGCATCGGCCAGCAGCCGCAGCGTCAGGCGGTGTCCAAATAATTGTGAATCCGGCGTGTTCGCGAGGTACGGGTCCGGCGTGTGCAACCGGGCGAGCTGAGCAGTGGCATTTGTTTTCTCTTGCTCGGTCATTTTGCTTTCGATCGCCAAATACATCGCCGTCACCACGTCGGCCATGACTGCGATCAATCGAATAAGCTGCTCTGGCGTTTTCTGCGAGACGTCGTAGTTCTGTGTTCCCTGTTCAATGTAAGTTGCCACGACCCCGTCTAGCAAGCGACCAATGCCGTCGATGGCCGTCCAGTGCTTGACCTTCGGATTCGGTCGAGGAACAATATCGGTCCACCCGTTCGCCAGCACAAGCGCTGCCCCAATCGATCGCAAACCAGCATAGGCCCAGTGCAGTTTGGAAATGTCGGTGAGGAACTTGTTCATGTAGGGGATATTCTCCTTTGTCTGGGCCAGGGCGTTTGTGGCACTGGGCAAAAACCGGAGGGTTGGGTATTGCAGGCGCAGATACGCGTACGTGGGATGAAAACCGAGTGGCGTTGCTGCATTCCCCAGAATAGTAGCAGCATTCTCTTCAACGATTACTTTCAGTGCATCCGCTGGAGTCTTCACGTGCTCCAACAGTAACAGTTTTCGATCAACTCTCAATTGGGAACCCACTGCATCAATTTTATCAGCCAGCTTCTTAAACTCGGAAGATAAAGGATTGGATTCAGAAGTCTTGATCCACGCCTTGTTGACCAGCTCGGCCTCCAGTTTGCGCCGGCTGTTGACAATGACCAGCGACTCAAACACCAGGTGCTTAATATCAACACTGCCGCCGCTAGCATCCGGAACAGCGACGCTTCTAGTGATCGGAACCAATCTGAGCAAGTACATGTGCTCGTTCACATCGTCCTGGAAAAAAAATAATGTATATTGCATTTTTCCAATGGTGATTGTTTTGGTAGCTGCTTCCCTGCCCGCAAATCGAATCTTAAGCGGCTTCGCCTTCCTGGGACTTTCCTTTTTCTGTGGACGCTCCACCACAAACAAATCCAATATATGCGGACGAGAAGACGGTTCTTCGGGCAGTGTGATAGTCTCCACCCCAGTGATCTCCCCCTTGTACCCGCACGCCACCACCAGCGTGTTCACCAGCGACGACAGTGCCTGCTTATCATCGCCCTTTACGATGCTCTCCAGCGCCTGCGCCGTGAGGTCCTTGTTGTGCGCCGTGAACGAGACGTGCGGCACGCGGCCCAGGACCTTTCGTCCGGATTCGTCTAGGTACTTTTCTGCCTGCTTTTCAAAAGTCAGTAAACACGACCAAACCATACCATAGTATGGCAAGACATCGTGTACCACTCGTTCTAGCCGCCTACAACCATATTTCCTATTTTCGGCAAACTATATGTGTACAAACAAAGGGATGCCAGAAAAAAAACTAAAAAAACAAGCAGAAATGCAATGGTCGTGTTTGGTTGTGTTGGGGTAAACGGTTAACGCACCTCAAACCGGCGCGCGATGTACACCACCCCCGGACCCTGCTCGAGAAACGCGTCCTTCCGCTCCTTGCTGCGGGCGATCTTGCGCGCGATCTCGTTGCCAAGTGCCCGGTAAAGCAGCTTGCGCTGGTTTCGAATGCTCTGCAGGCGGTGCGGGGTTTCAATCATAGCGCTTTTTTTAATGACACAGAGAATGGGCATATATACTAGATCGCGGAGATTTAATAAATATACTCAGCTAGAGCGATTGCAGCTCCAGCTCCAGATCCATCGGCAGCGACGACCGGAACCGAGCAGCCAGACGCGGCGCAAGGGGGTTCGCGCGGAGAGCGGGCATGTGGGCGCCGACTCCTCCTGGTACTAACTGAACATCACTCAGCGACGCAGTGCTATCAGACCGCGAAGATAAAGCCGCGTTGGCTGCGACC